>Ga0209450_10000017_pt1 | contig 140207 bp, 125 predicted proteins | sample FrelakmetLWP11LW_FD_187149 | JGI IMG/M metagenome (GOLD analysis project Ga0209450, IMG submission 187149) | Freshwater lake sediment microbial communities from the University of Notre Dame, USA, for methane emissions studies - LWP11 LW (SPAdes)... | ecosystem: Environmental > Aquatic >... | reverse complement strand
GACCCCGTTTGAGGGCCTCAAGCTGCTCGCGTTGCTCGCAATCCAAGGTGACGGGGTTCGCTCTTCTCATACAACCTTATACGCTCGAACCCGGCATTTGTTGCGTTATATCTGGCGGGGACCACTAGAAACTTCCATCATCGTAATCCCATGCGTTCTTTCCCGCCGCACGCATGTAACGGGGATCATGCACATCAGGCCCTCGGCGGAATTCAAGGCCGCAGCCCTGGCCGTCCCGATCCACAACATAGACCCACTTGCGCTCGCCTACCGTTGGCGGCTCGAGCTGACTAAGGTAGCCCGGTACAAGTGCCTGCAGAGCCTGCGGGTAGGTCCCGTGCTTCGCGCGATACGCCCGCAGGGCAGCGATGATAGCATCTCCTCGCCGTTGGCTCTCCTCGATATCAGATTGCGACCAACTGGGGCCGCAGCCGACGAGGCAGATGAGCAGTGCCGCTGGCCAGATGTGTGTCACTTGCTTTCCTCTTTGTCGTAAGCCCCACGACCACCCTACGACGCTGGCGCATTGTACCGCGGACTGCAATGGCTTGCCCTGTGTATCTGCTAAAGAACGCCACATGGGTGGGCGAGGCTCCGCCGACACGCTTTAGCTGTCATTCTGAGCGAAGCGAAGAATCTGCACGCGCAGCGCCCTTCCCCATGCCCAGCGCCCGCCCGCCGCCCGACCTGCCTTCTTGCTACCAACTAGCAACCAGCAACTGCCAACTCCCGACCCCCTGATTACGCGGGCGGCTCCTCGTCCCTGGAATTCCGAGGCAGGCCACGTCGTCCAGATCGATCGGCACCCCGCTTGGCAAACCCCGCGCCCGCTTATTCGGCCCGCAGGTCCGCCGGATGCAAATGCCGCCCCCCCAGCAGCATCGTCAGCACCAGGCTGCCGATCCCCACCACCAAAATGGCGCCCAGCGCCCAGCCCAGCGCCCCCAGGTTCACCCCGCGACCCTGGACCACCGCCGGCAACACCCCCACCAAGGCGCAGACCGCCCCGGCCGCCAGTCCCAGCACCAGCAGCAGCACGTTTTCCGACAGCACCATGCGCAAGCGCTGCCCCGGTCCAAAACCCAGGGCCCCCAGCAGCGCCAGCTCCGAGCGCCGCTCGATCAGCGAGCGCAGCAGCACCACCGCCAGGCCAATGGTGCCCAGCAGCAGTCCCAGCGCCCCCAACGCCTGGAAGGTGGACAAATAGGTATTGGCCACTTCCTTATAGGCCGCCAGCCGATCCGCCGTGCGATCCACGATCACCGAAAAATCCGCCAGCTCGCGCCCCAATACCCGCGCCATCTCGGCCGCATCCTGGGGCTTGGCGTCGATCAGCACCACGCCAAATCCGCTTTGCATCGGAAACAGGCGCACGAAGTTGGCCTCGCTCATCAGCAGCTCGCCCTGGAAGATGCTGCCGTGAAGCATCCCCGCCAGGCGCAAATGCCGCTGGCGCCCCGTCTGGTCGTGAATGCTCATGCTCTGGCCCATGCCCAGGTGCAAGATCCACTGCGCCGTCTCGGCATCGGCCAGCACCGGGATGTCATCCTCGCTGGCCCCGGCCTGCTCCAACACGGCAAACGGGTTCTGGCCCTCGGGGGCAAAGCCGCCGCGCTGCGCCAGCGCCTTGGGCACCGACAAAATCGTGGGCTGCGTGGGCTTGGTAAGGTTCAGACAACTGATGTCCTGCCCGGCCCAGGCCCGCAGGCAGACCATCTCGCTGCGCTGCCACAAGCCGTCGGCTGGCGGCGGCCGGCGCACCTTCAGGTGCTGGCGCCCCTGGACCGTGCCCAGGTCCCACAGCAGCGGAATGTCGGCCTGCAAGATCAGCGTAAACCCGCCGGCGCCGCTGCTGCGCAGGTGCGTGTCATCCGGCGGACCCTGGCGCATCGAGGCCACCGTAATTAGTATAAATGTAGCAAATGCAATCAACGACACCGTCAGCACGCTGCGGGCCGGATGTCGCGCGGCGTTGCCGGCGCCCACCCGCTCCAGCGGCCAGGCGCCTTGCAGCCGCGCTGCCCGATGCGCTGACGGCCGCAGCCATAGCGACATCGCCCCCAGCACGCCGGCCAGCAGTAAAAACCCGCCGCTCATGAACGCCACCTGCGCCGACAATCGCCCACTGGCCCCGGCGATAATCAGCACAGCGCCGCCGGCCAGTCCCATGGTGGCCGTCAGCAATCCCGCCCGATGCGACCAGCGCCGCCGCCGCACGCTATGTCCCCAGTTGCCCGAAAGCAGCGCTGCCGGACCGGCCACCCCCACGCGCCACACCGCCCACAGGATCGTCAACCAGGCCAGCAGCAGGCTGATCGCCAGCCCCATCCCCAGCGTGCCCCACAAAACGTGCAGTGTCATCGCCGACGTGCCTACCGCGCCCACCCACCAGGTGCGCAGGCCGTGGACCATCAGCGCGGTGTAACCCACCGCCGCCGCCAGCCCCAGCAGCCCCCCGATCAGCGCCAGCACCATGCCCTCGGCCAGCGCCAGCCGGCGCACCGTCTTGGGCGCAAAGCCCAGCGCCGCCAGCAATCCCCACTGGCGGGCCCGCTGCTCGACGCTCAGCCGCATCAACATCCCCAGCAGCAGCGCCGCCGCCACGATCAAAAAGAAGCTAAAGCCGATGAACAACCCCGAAAAATCCGTGCCCCCGGTGGCCGCCGCCAACTGCTCGGCCTTGACCGCGCGAAAGCTCAGCCCCATCGACGCCGGCTCGATCTGCCGCGCCAACTGCTGGCCAAAGGCCTCCATGCGGTCGGCCGGCAGGCGAAGGCTGGTCAGGCTGCCAAAGGCCGCCCCCCACAGCTTCTGCGCTGTTCCCAGGTTCATCAGCAGCTTGGGCGCTGCCCGGTATTTCTTCCAGTATTCCTCGTCGGCGTGCGTCACCAGCTTTTTGTCAATGTGCAGTCCCTCGGGCGGGTTCCAATCCGCGATGGACGATGCATCGGTCAAGCCCTTGTAGTTGGGCGTCAGCGAATTGTCGGCCCCCAGGCCGCTCATCGGCAGAACGCGGGCGATGCGCAACCCCTGGCGCAGCTCGGGCACGCTCTCCATGCCCGCATCCACCAGTTGGCCGCTGGGCTGGCGCAGGTAATAAGTCAGGCGCAGGCGGTCGCCTACCTTAGCCCCAAGCTGCTGCGCCGTCCACTGGTTGATGGCCACTTCGTCGGCGGCCGGCTGCCAGCCGTCCACCTCACTCACGCCCGCGGCCAGGGCATAATGAATCCTCCTGACCGCCGGCGCCGTGCCCGGCGCGCTGGCGGCGCCGCCCAGCAGCTCGACACTGTTGGCCAAATAGGTGCTGACCCGGCGCAGCGGCAGCTTTAACTGTTCAGCCACGCGCGCCGCCGCGGCATCCACGGCCGGCAAAATGTACGTCGCCCGCGAGACCAGCACCGCCTCGCCGCCGGCCGAGCCGACCATCTCCAGGCCATAGTCCTCCAGCGTCGCCACCGCACGCACCATCTCCGTCAGCGCGGCGGCGTCGGCGGCCTGATCGTGGCCGCTCTTGGCGCTGACCAGCAGCAGATTGGCGCCGCCGGCGCGGTCCAGGGCGATCTGCAGCTCGGCCAGGTTCACCCACAAGTTGCGCGGCAGGCGCTGCCCGCCGGCCAGGTTAAACAGCGACGCCATGCCCGGCGGCGTCGGCCGCTCGTAACGCACGTTCATGTTGACGATGGTTTCAGCGCGCCCGCGCTGGGCGGCCAGGGCGTCGCGCGGCGCCTCATCCACCGACGGCAGCGCCACCAGCAGATTCCGGCCCGCCTGGCGCAGGCCCAGCGCCTCGGCCACCGCCGCGTTGGCCATCGCCTCGCCGGGCTTGACGTCCATCCACTGCCGCAGCGCCGCCGTCTGCACCCCGGCCGCGTGCGCTGGCGGATTGTCGCTGCTCACGCCTCCGCGCAGCAGGATCCCCGGCACGCAGCTCTCAAAGGACCTGGCAAACTCCGGCCGGGCCGCCACGCGGTCGGCCAAAGACTCATTCACAAAGCGCCCGGCCACCAGGGCATGATCCACCGGCCCCAGCCGCCGCAACGCCAACTGCCGCAGGCTGCCGCGCACGCTGTCGCCGACCATCAAGGCGCCGGTCAGCACCGCCGTGGCCACCGCCATGCCCGCGATCACCGCCAGGTTGGCCCAGCGGAAATGCACCAGGTTACGCAGGATCAGGCTCGTGCGTGTCATGCCGCCCCCACGTGATCCACCAAGGTCCCCTCGCTCATGCGCAAACACCTGCCAAAGCGCCCGGCCAGTTGCGCGCTGTGCGTCACGGCGATCAGAATCGCCCCGGTATCCTGGGCCAACTGCAACAGCAAATCGCCCACGGCCGCCGCCGTGCGGGCATCGAGGTTGCCCGTGGGCTCATCGCACAGCAGCAAATCCGGCTCGTTCATCAGCGCCCGGGCGATGGCCACGCGCTGCCGCTCGCCGCCCGAAAGCTCGCCGGGCAGATGCGTCGCCCGGTTCTCCAGGCCCACACGCCCCAGCAGTTGCCGTACCCGGCCGATGTGCTCTTCACCCACCGGCCCCAGGGGCAGATGCGGCAGAAGCACGTTCTCCTCGGCCGTACATTGCGGCAACAGGTGATGATCCTGAAACACAAAGCCGATGCGCCGTCCGCGAAAGGCGGCCAACTGCCGCGGACTCAACGCAAACGGATCCTGCTCACCCAGGCGCACGCTGCCGGCGCTGGGCCGGTCCAAAGTCCCCAGGATGTTCAGCAAGGTGCTCTTGCCCGATCCGCTGGGGCCGACGATGGCCAGCGTCTGGCCGCCGCTCATCTCCAGATTCACGCCCCGCAGAACCACCAGCGGCTCGGCCGGTGTGGGGTACTCCTTGTGCAGGTCCGAAACTCGCAGCACAGCAGCTTCACTCATAGTCCAAGGAATTTAACCGCCCGATGGCGCAGGGGCCACACTTTGATCCACCCAGCCGTTCCCCCTCTCCCCCGGTACGCCGGGGGAGAACGTTGAGGGGGGGTGAAAAGTAGTTCTCCCTCCCCCGGTACGCCGGGGTAGGGCCGGGTGGGGCCGACCACATGGTGCACTCATCTACCCAGCCGAGGCGGCTGGGCCACATTGTGGCACCGCCGCCCCCGGCGGTGCATTCATGGCCGCCCGCCAATAGACCTCCAGCATTCGCTGGGCCATGTGATGATCGGTGAAACCGCCGCGCACCGCCGCATGGCCGGCCGCGCCCAGCTCCCGCCGCCGCGCTGGATCACGCAACAGCCCGTGCAGCGCCGCCGCCAGATCCTGCGGATCGCCCGGCCGGCACAGCACGCCGCCGCCGGTCCTGCCTACCAGTTCGGTAAATGCCCCATGGTCCGGCAGCACCACCGGCCGCCCGCGCGCCAGCGCCTCCAGAACATAAATGCCCTTGCTCTCGGCATAGGCCGCAGGCACGCAAACCACATCGCACTCATCCAGGTGCCGCAGCTTGCCGGCAAAATCCACCTCGCCGGCGCAGGCAAAATCCAACCCGGCCTGCGCGGCCCGGCGATGCAGCTCATCCAGCCAATCGCGCTGGCCCGGCGGCAGATAGCCCGCCGCCCGCACGTGCAGCTTCTCCATGCCTTCCTTTTGCCGCAGCAGCAGCGCCGCCTCGATCAGCCGATCCAAGCCCTTTTCCGGGCACAGCCGCGCCAAATAAGCAACCGTCGGCCGCTGGCAGACGCCGTGGCCCGGCGCTGCGGCCAGCACGTCGGCGCCGACGCCCGGGTGCGCTACGTCAATGGACTGCGGCGGCACCCGCAGGTACCGGGCCATGCGCTGCGCGTAATATTCGCTGGTGGCCACGAAGCGCGACACGTAACGCGTCTGCTGGCAGATCAGTTCCCGGGCCCGCGTGCGATAGGGCTCGTTCATGGCGTCCAGGAAAATATCCTCTCCGGTCAATTCGCAGACCACCGGCGCCGACAACTCGGCCCCGATCAGCCTGGCCATGCCAATGAACAGCGCGCTGGGCAAACTCACCACGTCCGGCCGCCCATGCTCGCGCAGAAACTCGATCAGCCGCCGCAGCTCCTTGATCTGCGGGCCGTGATCGCCGGCCAGGATGCTCAGCACAAACGGCCCCAGGCTCGCCGGCGAGGTCTGCGCCCCGCGCTGCCCCGCCCATTTCAGCAGCCACGGCCGGTCCAGCAGCCAGTCCAGAAACCGCGGCGTGCGGCGAAACAGCCCGAAGGCATATTGCAGATAGACGTTGATCCCCCCGTAAAAGACTTTGCCCACGCTGGCGTTGGGCTGGTCGGTGCGCAGCGGCGTGTACAGCGGAATCAGCACCGCCTCGTGGCCCAGGCGCTGCAAGGCCGTGGCCAGCGTGCTGTCGCGCAGACAGCTCCCGCAGTACATGCCCCCCGCGCCGGCGGCCAGGATGCAGATGTTCATGCGGCACCTGCGGCACTGGGCATGGCGGCCGCCAGGGCAGCGCTGCGGTCAAAATACTTCGACAGCGTCGCCCGTGACGGCGGCCGGGTCAGCAGCGAACCGATCACCATCGCCAGCGCCGAGCCGATGAACATCGGCAGCACCAGCAGATAGCGATGCTCCGTGAAGCTAATGCGGTTGACCTCGCGGTACAACAGCGGCCAGCCGGGAATGGCCACCGCCCCGGTCCCGGGTTTGGGGGCGATGTCCATGGTCTGATACTGCAAGATCGAGCTGCCGATTAAACACGCCGCCACCCACAGCGTGCTGGCCAGCGCGCCCCACTTGGTCGAGCGCTTCCAGAACAAACACGCCAGCATGATCGGCGCCATGCTGGCGTAACCGCTGAAGGCATACTGAATCGCCAGCTCAAAAATGTTGGCGTACTGATGCACCAGCAGGGCGATGATGTATGCAATGATAGTAATCACAACCACAAAGGCCCGCGCCGACCACACCTGGGCCGTTTCCCCAAAGCGATGCTTGCCGCCGTAATAGGCATAGACGTCCTCGGCCCACATCGTCGACAGCGCCAGAATCTGGCTGTCCGAGGCCATCACGCACGCCATGATCGCCGCCCCCAGGATACCGGCCAGCCACAGCGGGGCATACTTGTGCAAGAGCGCCAGCATGGCCCCGTCGGAGTTGGTATTGGCCAGCCGCCGCAGCTCGCCGCGCAGCGCCGGCTCGTTGATCGGGCCCAGGCGCACGCTCAGGTCCGGCTCGGTGAGGCGCCCGGCCTTGACGTCGGCCAGCAGCGCCGCGGCCGCCGGGTCCTTGCTGCGGGCCAGGATGCCCGCCAGCTTCGGGGCCGTGGGCTGGCCGGCGGCGTCGGGCCCGCCGCGGTGTCTGAGCCATGTCAAGACTTCCTCGCTGCCGGCCGCCATGTGGGCCACCACGGGCTTCTGGGTGGTGGCGATGGCGCCCAGGAACACCGCCGGCAGCCAGATGGCCATGATGCAGATGGGATAGAAGATCACCGTCTTGCGGAAGCTGGCCAGGCGCTTGGCCGTCAGGCAGAAGATGGCGATGTGCGGGAACATGATGCTCGAGAGCGGGATGAACATGTACGACAGGAAATAGCCCTGCGGAATCCGCGCTCGCGTCAGCAGCTCGCCGTCGGGCCGCGGGGCGCCGGCGGCGGCGGGGGGCTGCTGCAGGGTGGCCAGCATGCCCTCGACGGTCTTGCCCAGGCCGCCCATGCCCTTGGCGATCACAAAGAAGGTGATGGTGCCAAAGACCAGGAACATCAGCGTCTGCACGGTGTTGACCCAGGCGGTGCCGCGCATGCCGCCGAAGAACACATAGCTCATCACCACCAGGGCCACGATCGCCCCGCCGAACCAGTAGGGCACGGCCCCGTCGCTGACGCCCTCCAGGGTTTCGCCGCCGCCCATGACCCCGATGATGATATAGGGCACCAGCATCAGCGCCTGCAGGACGAAAATGGCCGTGCCGATGTGGCCCATCTCCCAGCGGTCGCGGAAAATCTGCACCTGCGTCACGTGCCCGAAGCGCTTGCCCAGCGACCAGATGCGCGTGCCGATGATGAAGATCGACAAGGGAATGATGATGCCGCTGATGGAGGCCATCAGCCCGTAGACACCGATGCCCTGTCTAAAGGCCAGCCCCGACGAACCCAGAATGGCAAAGCTGGTCATGTTCGAGCCAAAGAGGCTCAGGAGAAACACGAACGTGCCCAGGCTGCGGTTGGCCAGGAAAAAGTCTTCCTTACCGCTGGAGCGGCGGAAGGCAAAAATCCCCACGTACAACACCAGCGCCAGGTAAATGAAGACGACGGTTGCAGCCAGCATGGTCTTGGGCCTCGTGTGAATCCCCCAACCAGCATGATTACGGATTCGGGTCGCTGCCCTGACGCTGGGCCGCCAGGACCTGGTCTTCCAGATGCTGCGGCCAGGCCAGGCGAACCATCAGCCACATCATGGCCGCCGCCAGCAGCGACACCAGCCCCTGCCACCACAGGCCGATGGGCAGAAAGCCAAACAAAAGCGGCCGCGCTTCCTGCCAGTTCCAGAAATCGTGGCGCAGCACCAGCACCACCAGCACGACCAGTACCAGCAGCGGCGCGGTCCAACAAGAGCAGCGCCGCGGCGCGGGCCGCGGCGCTGAATCGGCTGACTGATCTTCCTGTAACATGATCTTCCTTCGGGTAAGGCGAAGGATGATAGGCTCAGCCATTTACACAGGACAATCCGCCGGAAAAACGATTGTTCACTCCTGTTTGCCGGCGTCATGCCCCTTACAACGGCAGCGCCGCCAGAAACCGCCCAACCAGCCGGCCGGCCAGGTCCGTCAGTGTCTGGCTGGCCAGACCCGCCGCCGCCCCGCGCTCCAGGGCATCGCGGAACTCGGCATCGTCGGCCAAAACCAGCGTGGCCTGCTCCAGCAAGAGCGTCCTATCCATCACCGACGCCAGTTGAGGATGAGCACGGGCAAAGGCCGGCCACTGCTGCCGCAGGGCCTGCTGAACATGGTCTTTCAAACTCACCGATAACATGAGAACCTCCCTTGGCCGCCCGCGGGCGGCGCTTAGTGGACCTTGCTGTTCTTGAGGAGCTGAAGCTGCGAGGACTGGATGCGCCGAAGCTGCCGCAGGCAATCCTCGATGGCTTGGAAATTGCGCTGCTCGGCCGCGGCGGCCTGGGCGCTGGCTTGGCGCTGCTGGGCCAGGGCATCGAGGGCGGCCGCGTAGGCCTGGGCATGCTCCAGCACCCACTGGGCCACCAGTTGCGGCTGCTGGCGCACGTCGGCCTCGAAGGCCTGGTCGAGCTGACCGCGCTGCACCTGGAAGAAACGCTCGAGGAGCTGACGCCGCTGCTGGCCGCTGTCGCGACAGAGCGTCACCGCCCGCGCCGCCTGATCGGTCAGATCCAACTGCGTCTGCACGTAGGACTGACAACCCGTCAGCAGCAGCGGGATGGCAAATAGGAAACGCATGAGATACCTCCCTTAAAATGACACTTCAATCCTGTCACCTGCGGATGTTCACGCCGTCCATCGGGTGATGCGGCGGCGACGTTGAAAGGCTGCGCAGCAGTTGCTGCTGGGATTCGCTCAGCCGCGTGAGGGCCTCGCTGTTCTGCCGCACCACGGCGATGAGCTGCTCGAGCTGCACGCGGTCGGACATGATCCGACCGTGGGCCTGCTCCAGTTGCTGCTCGCGCGCCCGGCTGGTGCGCCGCTCCCAGAGCCACATCGCGCCCATCACCCCGGCAGCGCCCAGGTTGGTCAGTTGATCCAGCGGTCCGATCTCGGCCAGGAAATGGAACATGTTTGTATCCCCTTTTTCTCAATCCGCCGCGAATGTCAGGCCCGGCGGTAACCCACCAGAGCCAGGCTGCGCACCACGTCCGGCAAGCCGTCGCCGTCGGTGTCGATGTAGGCCTGGCTCTGGCGCAAGGCCCGCTGAAACAGGCGCTGATACATCTCGGCCCGCAGCCATAGCGCTGCCGGCTCGGCCGACATTACCGCCATGGCGCTGGTGATCAGGTGCAGCGTTCCCAGCGCGCAGGCCCGGGCCAGCGACTGGCGCTGCACCAGCACACCGGCCGGCCGCGGGTCCGATGGCTCCAGGCCCGCCGCCCGCTGGATCATGTCGCTGACCAGGCGGCGCTGATAGCCGAAGCTGCGGACCATCACGCCCAGGCCGCTGGCCGTGCCCACGGGCACCGGCGCTGCCTCCAGGTCCGCGTGCAGGGCGCTGATCGACAGCTGCGTGTCGCTGTCGACGCGGACGATCGGAAACGCCCCGGCCACCGCGCCGCTGAGCAGCACCACGTCGCCGGCCGATACCCGCGACTGCTGAGCCGACCCGCTGGCCAGCGTCAACGTGCAGCCGGCCAGCGCGCCGCTGCCGCCCAGCAGCACCTGGGCCGCGAAGGCGGCCTCGGCCGGCAGGTTGGGCTCCCAGGCCAGAAGCTGTGTATCCGTGCACAGTGTCATGGCGACTCCCGCGGGGGGGCAAGACAGGAAGCGGGGCGGCCGGTCCCCCTGGCCGGCCGCCCGCGCACAGCTCCTATGCCAGGCCGCTGATCAGGCCGTGGGCGTTCTCGTTGCGCAGCTCCAGGGTGTATTCGCCGATGACCTGACCGCTCTCGCGGTCGCCGGTGCTGGCCAGCGGCTTGTAGTGGAAGCTGCGCCCCGCCAGCGGCAGCACGCTGATGCGGCTGGAATCCAGCAGCAGCACCGTCCCGGCCGGAACCCAGCGGCTGAGAATGACCCGGCAGACGCCAAAGTCGCTCTCGTAGATGCTCAACTGGTCCTTGTAGCGCTCCGACTGCTCCGTGTAGCGGCGGCCGGCGGCCAGGAACTGGTTGAGGCGGCGCTTCTGATCGGCACCCACCACGATCAGGTCCACGGCCCCGTTGCTGCTCTGCCACACGCGGCGCAGGGCATGGTTGAGCTGCTCCTCGCTCAACTGGTCGTCGCCGGGGAAATCCGGCCCGCCGACCTGGAACCGGTGCGTGCTGATCGAGGCCACCAGGCCGCGCATCGTCCGCCGCGTGGTGGCCGAGCCCTGGGGATCGGCCTCGGCGGCGCGGCCGTTGATGACGCAGTTCTCCAGGTCGCGCAGCAGCTCCCGCAGGCGCTGCTGCTTCTGGTAATCCAGCTCATCGGCCAGGCCCGCCTGGCGCACGGCCAGTTCCGAACCGCTGACCTCCACGGTGGCCGCGAAGATCTGCGTGTAGTTGGTCTTGCGGCTGCGGGTGGTGAAGCGCGCCGCCAGGGCCGCATCGCCCTCCAGGGCCGCGTTGCCCAGGATTTCCAGCACAGCCCCGTTGGCCAGCACGCCGGCGGTGCTGCCGCCATAGGCGCGCACCACGGTCAGTTCAGCAGGGCCCACCGCGCTGACCAGCATCACCTCCTGGGTGCCGCCCAGGCGCACCTGGTCGCCCACGCGAAAGCGCGTGGCATGGGCCACGCCGAACACGTTCTGGGTCGTCGCCTCCCCAATCTCATCGTCGGCCACCGTGTCCTGGTTGGGCAGGAGCTGGTCCTCCAGCCACTCGTGCACCGTCGAGCGGGCCGCGTGGGCCGCATCGCCCAGCACGTCCAGCAGCGGCGTCTCGTGCGGCGAGTTGATGGCCACCAGATCGCTGACATCCTCGAGGATTTCCGGCAGCGTCGCGCCGGCCGAATAGGTTGCTTTTCCGGTAAAAGACATGGCATTGCTCCTTGGGTTGAAGGGTGGTGCTCTCCGCGGCTGGGGCTAGCGCGCCTGGCGGCGCAGGCGCAGGTACTGCAGCATCTGGCGGCGGTTGCGGTTGGCCACCAGTTGCCGCGCCAGTTCGTGCAGCTCGCGGGCAGGATCGGGCTCTTGCCGCGGCGGCTGCGGCGCCGGCGGCGGCGATTGACAATCCACTTGCGGTGTAGCGGTCGTCTCGGACATACAAATCCTCCTGGTAAGGGGTCCGTGGTTCTTATGCTCCGCTGTCAGTAGTCCGTGGTCCGTAGTCAGTAGTGGGTCCATTAGTCCGGTGGTCAGTCGTGAAAGACGTAATCCGCAACATTTGGATCGCGGGAGGCCAGCAATGCGTAATGGGCTTCTTCCAATCCCATCTGCGTCCATCTGTGCCCCATCCGCGGCTATTCTTCCTCTTCCCCTTCGTCGCTTCGTCGCTTCTTCCCAATCAATACCCCAGCTCGCGCAGGACCAGCTCGCGGGGGATGCCCAGCTCGGTCTTGAGCCGGGCCTCCTCGAGTTTCTCGATGTCGTTTTCGGGCAGGGGGCTGGGCCAGTGCAGCTCGCAGCCGCGTTCGTGGGCGGCGCTGTGCAGCACGCCGGCGCGGTCCAGCCAGGCCAGGGCCAGCTCCATCATGCGGCGCAGACCCTGGCCGTGGGTGGTGCGCTTGCGGTCGGTGCGCGAGAGCAGCGCCAGCAGCGTGATGCGCAGGGCGGCGGCGCTGGTCAGGCGGCCGATGCGCCCCTTGATGGCGCCGGCGGCGATGGGGGTGACGCCGCTGGCCTTGTCCAGGGCCTCGCGCAGGTCCTGGATGTGGGCGTTTTCCGACGGACAGTTGGCATCCCCGCCAAACTCGATGACGTCGGCGCGATCGTTGTCGGTCATCCACATGCGCCCCGGGGCCACCGGCATGTCGGTGAAATGCTCGATGCCCTTGCCCAGGTACATCTTGAAGGATTGCAGGGCGATGCGGTTGGCGCGGTCGCACAGCCGCGTGTTGAGTTCATCCTGCAGCGGGATCAGGGGCTCGACATCGCTGGGTCCGGCGTATTCAAAGGGCATGGCCATGTTCTGGATGTGCACCAGCGGAATCTGCCCCAGGTCGTTGGCCCCGCCGGCCACCGGCTGGCCATCGTGATAGCGCACCCAGCGGTCGGGGTAGATGATCTGGGTGACCTGAAGCTGGCGCGGCGGCAGATGGACGGCGCCGCCGGCCTCCAGCAGCCGCAGCATCGACTGGCGCATGCGCTGCAGCCAGCTTCCGCGCAGCGGCGCGTGCGTGGGCGGAGCGTCGGCCGGAGCGTCCATGCTCAGGCTCTGGCCGTAGGCCCGCAGGGTCTGCCAGTGATCGGCGGCCAGGAAGGGCAGGGCCCGCGCCGGCTCGACGATCTCCAGCCGAATACAGCGGGCGATGCGCGCCAGTTGCGCATCGGGCGAGGTGGGTGTCGCGCCCGCTTCGGCGGTGTCGGCAAGTCGCGGAAGTTCCGCCGGCCCGACCGGGGCCGACGGCGCGGGTCCTGCATTCGGGCGGAGGGAGTCAGCGCTGGGGTCGGCCGATGCCTCGGCCGCCGACGCGCCGCTCCCGTCGGTCGGTCCGGTGCCGACCGGGAAGGACTGGAATTTCACCAGCACGTCCACGAAACCGTAGACGGCGCTGAGCAAGGCCAGTTGCTGCAGGAACAGGATGCCCCCGTTGTGCTCCAGGATTTGGGCCATCAGGGCGCCCAGCAGGGCGCGGCGCCGCGGATCGGGCGCGGTGGACTCGATGACCAGCGGCCGGCCGAACAGGTAATCCACGGCCGTGTCGATGCGCCAGCCGATGTCGTTCTCGATGACGATTTCCTTGCGGGCCACGCCGCCGACGCGGCTGGCGCCGAAGACCTCGCGCCCGGCGCGCAGGCCGGTGATGCGCGACGGCAATCCCCATTCCTGCCCCTGGCGGTAGGGACGTTCGCTGCCGCTTTCGCCGGCCTCCAGCGTCTGGGGCACCAGCGGGTTGCGATAGTAGGCCCACAGCCGCCGATAGCGCGGCTGCTCGAGGGCGCAGAGCCGTTCGATCCTCTGCTGCAATTCCTGGGAACCGATGGCGCTGGCGTGAATGAAGCTCATCATGGACTCCGGTGTTCGCGGCCGCCCCAGCGGCCTTCATCCTTTACCGGCTTCTTTGCGCCACTGGCGGCCAAAAGCGCAGCGCCACCCCGCGCGCCACCCGCGCAGGGGTCATGTTTCAGCGGTGATGGAGCACTCGGAGCCCCAGGCGGAATTTTTTATTTTGCATCCCCGCGACGTTGCGCCGGCGGCCACCGACAGCGCAACTCAGAGCCGCGCGCGTAAGCAAGCGACCCAGTTGGGGCACGTTGGTTCGGTCGCGGCTCTGACATCGCGACCGCCTCCCCAGGGCACGGATCTATTGACACTAATTATATGTCATGCTGAGCGCAGCGAAGCATCTGCACGCGCGGGGGCAATCGAACTACGGGCACCCGTCCGCCGGCGATCAGCTCTTTTTTAAGGAAATGACTACGAAGCCATCAGCCCCTAGAACTCACGCCGCTGGCGGGCGGTGGGAATGTTCATGATCTTGCGATACTTGGCGACCGTGCGGCGGGCCAGGGTCAGGCCCTGCTCGGCCAGCTTGATCACGATCTCCTCATCGTTGAGCGGGTTGCGCTTGTCTTCGTTGTCGATGATGACCTTGAGTTTTTCCTTGACCGCGTCCCAGCTCATGTCCTCGCCGTCGGCGCTTTGCGTGCCCCCGGAGAAAAAGCGCCGCAGCGGATAGATGCCCCGCGGCGTCTGGATCCATTTTTCGCTGACGGCCCGCGACACCGTGGCCACGTGAATGCCCAGTTGGTCGGCCACCTGGATCATGGGCAGGGGGCGCAGAAACTCCGGGCCCTTCTCGAAGAACTCCTGCTGGGCCTCGACGACGGCCCGGATCACCCGCAGGATGGTGCTGTTGCGCTGCTGGATGCTCTCGATCAGCCAGCGGGCGTTGCGCACGTTGTTGGCCAGGAACTCGCGGGTTTTTTTGTCGACGCTGCGCTGCTTGAGCATGCGGCGATACATGCCGCTGATGTACAAACTCGGGGCCCGCTCGTTGGCCATCTCCACTTCGTATTTGCCGGTTTCCTCGTCCAGGTAAATGCGGGCGTCGGGGGTGATGGGCGGGGCGTCGTGGCTGCCCACCAGCTTGCCGGGATGGGCGTTGAGGCGCGCCAGCCGGGCCACGGCGGCCTTGATCTGCGGAATCTGCCGGCCGAGTTTGCGGGCAATCTGCGGGTAGCGATTCATCTCCAGGTCTTTCAGATGGTCGCTGACCAGCTTGCGCTCCAACTCAAAGTCATGACCCTCGGCCATGTCCGGATCGTCCCCGTTTTCCAGACCGTCCAGTTGCAGCAGCAAACACTCCTGGAGATGGCGCGCCCCCACGCCCGTCGGCTCCAGCGACTGCACCAGCTTCAACGCCTGCTCCAAGTCCTCCTGAGCCAGGGGCCGCTTGGATTCCTGCTGGATCGTGGCCAGGTCGATCCGCAGGTAGCCCTCGTCGTCGATGGAGTTGATGATGGCCACGCCGGCCTCGTGCACCTGCGGCGAACACTCGACAAAGGCCCACTGCTGCAGCAGGTGGTCGATGAGGGTTGTGGCCCGCGCGGCGGTGTTGGCCATCGCGTCCATCTTCTTGTCGCGCTCACCGTCATCGGCAACGCGCAGGCGCGGGGCCATGGATTCGCTGGGGGAAAACTCCTCGTTCTCCAGAAATTCGCTGATGCGGGCCAGGCGGTCAAAGTCTTCGGCCTGGTCGGTGTCGTCGCGCACGACCAGGGGACGTTCTTCCTCGGCGGCTTCCTCCTGGTTTTGCTGATCTTCGCCGGGCTGGACCTTCTCCTGCTCGTCGCCCTCTTTCAATTCCAGCACGGGATTGTTCTGCAGTTCCTGCTCGATGCGCTCTTCCAAAGCCATCAGCGGCAGCTGCAAAATCTCCATGGACTGGATCATGCGGGGCGTGAGCAACTGCCGCATTTCCGTGCGCATGGATTGTGATAACTGCATTGCCATAGCGACTTTACGTCAAGAGGAATCCGGCACATCCTTTGCTGCGCCGGCCATAGTTCAATATACGAGCGCTATCCGCGCCGGACAAGCGAAAAACCGACAGCAAGCCGCGCGCCAGACGCCCGGCCATTCGCTTCAAGGGCGCCTGGCCTTACAATACCCACCGCGTGAACCCCCTGATCGATATCCAGCAGCTTGATTTCGCCTACGGCCAGCAACTGGTCCTCAAGCAGGTGACGCTGCCGGTCTGCGCCGGGTCGGCCCTGGGCATCGTCGGGCCCAACGGCGGGGGCAAGACCACGCTGTTAAAGTTGCTGTTGGGCCAGTTCCGGCCGACGCGCGGCAGCATTCGCATCGACGGCCTGTCGCCCGCCCAGGCTGTGGCCCGTGGCGACCTGATCGGCTACCTGCCGCAGAACTACGCCATCAACGAGTCCTTCCCGCTGTCGGCCCGGCAAGTGGCCACCCTGGGCCTGGCCGGCAAGACCGGACCCCTGCGCCGTCATGCCCCGGCGGACCTGGCATTTGTCGATCACCTGCTGCAGCGCGTGGGTCTGGGCGACGTGGCCGACCAGCCCGTGGGCCTGCTGTCGGGCGGCCAGCGCCAGCGCGTGCTGATCGCCCGAGCCCTGGCGGTCCGGCCACGAATCCTGCTGCTGGATGAGCCCATGACGGGCATTGATCGCCTAGGCCAGCAGCGCTTCATCGAGTTCTTGCATGGCCTGAAGGATGAACTGAAACTGACGCTGGTGTTGATCAGCCACGACCTGCGGGCGGTAGCGGCGCTGGCCGACCGCATTGCCTGCCTCAACGTCACCTTGCATTATCACGATGTGCCGGAGCGTCTGCCGGCGGAACTGGTCTATCGTCTGTTCGCCTGCGATTTGGAGGCCTTCAGTCCGCACGTGCGGCAGGCCCCGCAGGCCGCGCCTCACAGCGCGGCGGTATGAAGATGTCACAGTTGGGCAACATTCTGGTGGCGGCCGGGGCGCTGTCGGCGGCGTGCGGGGCGCTGTCGGTGCTGGTGGTGCTGCGCCGCTGGGCGTTTATCGGCGAAGGCATCGGCCACGCGGGTTTTGGCGGAGTGGGCTTGGCGTGGCTGCTGTCGCTGGCGTTGCCGGCGATGGCCGAGCCGTCGGCGACCTATGCCATGGCGGTGGGTTGCTCGCTTTTGACGGCGATGGGCATCGGCTGGGTCAGCCGCAGGTCCGTGCCGGCCGATACGGCCATCGGTGTGTTTTTGGTCGCGGCCCTGGCGGTGGGCTTTTTGGCCCAGGCGATCTACCGGCACATCCACCATGCCTTTCCGCCCAACTGGGAGGTGGCGCTGGCCGGAGAACTGCACGGAGTTTCTCTGGGCTATGCCTTGGCGGCGGTGGGGTTGGCGGCGGGCGTGCTGCTGGTTCTGGTCGCCTTGGGCAAGGAGATCATCAGTTATTGTTTCGATCCGGTGCTGGCCCAGAGTTCGGGCGTTCGCGTGGGCGCGATCCACTATCTGCTGATCGGCCTGGTAGCGCTGACGATCGTGTTTGCCATGAAGCTGATGGGCCCGCTGCTGGTCACGGCCCTGCTGATTTTGCCCGGAGCCGCGGCGTTGCAATTGAGCCGGAAAATGCGGCAGGTTATGTTTCTGGCGGTGGGCTTGGGAATGTTGGCCGCCGTGGCTGGCGCGCTGGTGCGACTGAAGTGGGCCTTTGTACCGCCGGGGCCGGCGATGGCGATGGCGCTGCTGCTGGAGTTTGCAGTGGCTTACGCGATTTCGCCGCAGCGGCGGGCGCGGCCGGTCTGAGCGATGCCAGGCTCAATCAACAGCCCCCGTGGATGAGCTGTGCAGAAGTTGATGGCGCCTGGCGCCAGGCTGTCCTGAGCCGGTAGCGCCCACGTCAGCGGCCGGCGAGGCGCGGCGGGGCTATGTCGGGTAAGCCGCGATGACGCCGCCGCTTGCGCCAGGGCGGCCAACAACTTATCCACAACCGTGGTCCGATAATATGCGTTGTAAGTATTGCTGGTATAATAGCTTCTGTGGATCTCGGCGGGTTTATCCACAATCGAACAGGACTCATTACTACTGCTGCGATATATAGCTTTGGAAATTCATACAGAGATAGTTACACTTTGGCCGCCTCATCTTGGATCCTGGAGCTTTTCAAGGAAAGGTTATTGCGATGAAAGTCATCTGCAATCGCGGCGCGCTGGTCGAAGCCTTGAACGTCACTGCCGGTCTGATCGCGCCGCGCACGCCCAAGCCGGTGCTCCAGTGCGTGAAGATTTCCGCCGCCGGCAATGAACTGAGTATCAGCGCCACCGACTTGGAAGTGGCCGTGCTCTATCGTGACAACCAGGTGGAAGTTGAGTCGCCGGGCGAAGCCCTGGTGCAGGCCGACAAGCTGCGCGAAGTGGTGCGCGAAAGTATCGACGACACCTTGTCGCTGCAGTTGGTCGGCGACACCGTCGAGGTCCGCGGGCAGGATTCGCTGTTCAAGATGCCCACGCAGGCGGTGGAAACTTTCCCGCCGGTGCCGGGCTTTGAGGGTGAGGTGGATTTTGAGGTGCCGGGCGGCCTGCTGAAGCATCTGATCGGACAGACGCTCTTCGCCGCCGCCAAGACCAGCACGCGATACGCGTTTAATGGCGTGCTGCTGGTGGCCAAGGCCAAGAACATCACCTTGGTGGCGACCGATGGGCACCGTCTGGCGCTGGCCAAGGGCGAACTGGTCCAGGCCGCCAAGGGTGAGAAGGATGGCTTGCGGGCGATCATCCCGGCCAAGGCGATGGCTTTGGTGGAACGACTGGTCGACAACCCCGAGGAGGCCGTGGGCATGCAGGTTCGTCCTAACCAGGTCATCGTTCATACTCCGCGGGCCACGCTGACGACCAACCTGGTCGAGGGACAGTTCCCGCCTTACGAAGACGTGATCCCGAAGGATGCGGACCGGCGCATGACGGCTTCCACCGGTGATTTTCTTTCGGCGGTGCGCCGGGCCTCGCTGCTGGCGACCGAGGAAAGCAAGGGCCTGCGCTTGAGTTTTTCCAAGAATGGCTTGGTGCTGTCGACCCATTCGCCGGTGGCCGGCGACTCGACGGTCAATTTTCCCTGCAAGTTTGACGGCCAGGACCTGGAGATTGGTTTCAGTCCGCTGTATTTGATCGATGCCCTGCGGGCCGCCAACGTGGATGAGGTCACTTTTGATCTGCTGGCCGCCAACCGTCCGGGGCTGATCCGCGGCGGCAATTTCCTCTATGTCATCATGCCCGTGAATCTGCAAAGCTAACGGGCGTTGCAGCGCGGGTTGACCACGAAAAAGTGTCGAGCATCACCGGCGACAATCTGCCTGGCCTGTCGGTTGTGGTGCCGGTCTATAACAGCCAGGCGAGCCTGCCGCTGCTGCTGCAGCGCCTGGGGCCGGTGCTGGCGGGGCTGGGCCGGGCCCACGAGGTGATCCTGGTCAACGACGGCAGTCGCGATCAAAGCTGGGCGGTGATCCAGGAACTCGCGGGGCAATATTCGTTCGTGCGCGGCGTCTGTCTGATGCGCAATTACGGACAGCACAACGCCTTGTTGTGCGGCATTCGTTTGGCGCGCTACGACCTCATCGTGACGCTGGACGATGACCTGCAGAACCCGCCGGAAGAAGTGCCGACGCTGCTGGGCGCGCTGGAGCAGGGGGCCGACGTGGTCTATGGAACCCCGCAGCGCCAGCAACATGGCTTGTGGCGGGACCTGGCATCGCGCATCACCAAGCGCATTTTGCAGGATGCCATGGGGGCGCAGACCGCCAGCCAGATCAGCGCTTTTCGCGCCTTTCGCACGCGGCTGCGCCAGGCCTTTGCGGATTATGGCGGGCCCTATGTTTCGATCGATGTGCTGCTGACCTGGGCGACCACGCGCTTTGCGGCCGTTGGCGTGCGCCACGATCAGCGCACGCTGGGCGCATCCAACTACACGCTGGGGCGATTGCTGACCCATGCCCTGAACATGATGACCGGCTTCAGCACCTGGCCGCTGCGGCTGGCCAGCTTGACGGGCTTTGGCTTTACGCTGCTGGGGCTGGGCCTGCTGGTGTTCGTGGTGGTGCGCTACCTGGTGCAGGGGACCAGCGTGCCGGGCTTTCCCTTTCTGGCGTCGGTGATCGCGCTGTTCTCGGGGGCCCAGCTTTTTGCCCTGGGCATCATGGGCGAGTATCTGGCGCGCCTGCATTTTCGCATGATGGAGCGGCCGACGTATTCGGTGCGGGAAAGTACGGAGGCGGCCGGTGCCCCAGGCGGTCAGCGGCCATGAGCGACGGCGACCTGTGCGAACTTCTGCCGTGGGATAGCGCCTTTTTCGGCTTTCATGTAGCGCGTCTGCGCCGTGATGTGCTGGATGCCAGGACGCTGGCGGAGGCCGACGCCTGGTGCGCCCAGCATCGCGTGCGCTGTCTGTATTTCGCGGCCCGGGGCGACGATGCCACCACGGTGGAACTGGCCGGGCGGGGGGGCTTTTTCCTGGCCGACGTGCGCCTGACGCTGCAGCGCGACTTGGTGAGCGACCCGCCGCAGTTGCGCGGCTGCGCCACGGTCAGGCCGGCCGGCGAGCAGGATAAGGCGGCCATCGCGGCCATTGCCCGCAGTGCGTTTGTCGACAGCCGGTTTTATTTCGACTGGCGTTTCCCGCGACACCTGTGCGCGGCGTTGTATGAGAAGTGGGTGGCCAGCGCCCTGCACGGGCCGGCATGCGTGCTGGTGACGGACCATGGCCGGGAGATCGGCGGCTTTGTGACCTGTCATCCGCGCGCTGAGCAGCACAGCGGCAGCATCGGGCTGTTGGGGGTGGCGGCCCACGCCCGCGGCCGGGGCGCCGGGCGCACGCTGTCGCTGCGGGCTTTACAGTGGCTGCGGCAGCAGGGGGCGCGGACGGTCAGCGTGGTGACGCAGGGGCGCAACCTTGCGGCCCAGCGGCTGTATCAGCGCTGCGGTTTTGTCAGCCGGCAGATGGAGCTGTACTACCACAAGTGGTATGAACCCGCGTGAGGGGGGACGTTGGCGCCGCGCTGTTTATGGTCCGCAGACGGCCGCGATAACGCGCTTATGCGTATGAAAGCATGACTCGCGACCGTCGGCGGACCCTACGCGCTGACACGGACGCCGTATGTGGTCCGCAGACGGCAGAAGATATTTTTGCCCGCCTCAGCATGCAATTCAAAAGACGGTCAAAAGCAGACGCGCGGGCCGCCGGGATCCTGGGCGTCGTACCATCGGCCTGACTTGAGGCTGATGCGGCTGACGCCCGCGGTTTTGCAGGCGATGAGCATTTGCTGCTCCAAGCCGGCCAGCAGCAGTTGTTTCAAATCATAGAGGTGCGAGGCGCTGTCGCACAGCAGCGTCAGCGTGCCGCGGTGCAGGCCCTCGATGCAGAGGTGGTCCAGCAGCGGCTGGGGCACCAGGCGCCCGAGGCATTCGGCCACGCGCTGCAGCTTGCCCTGGCGCTTTTGCACACCGTGCTTGAAGAAGCCCACCAAGGCCTGGCCCAAAGGCTCCAGCTCCGGCGGTGGGGCGGTCTTGATGCGCTGCAGTCGGCGCAGCTCGGCTTCTTCACGGTGACGGGACATGACGCCGATTATACCGGCTGCTTTCGCATTGTGGCCGGTGGTTCTATAATCCGCCCACCAACAAGGAGAAACCGCATGAGGTCAATCTGCGCCGTATCCTGGGTGAGCGCCGTCCTGCTGGCGGCGCTGGCCGGCGGCTGCGCCACAGCGCCCGATCGCGGCCTGCAGCGCTTCGCCGAGCTGCGCAAGCTCGAAGGCTCCTGGGTGTCGCTGGAAGGAACGCTGCGCGGCGGACCCAGCGGGCCCATCGTGCAGGCCGACGACTTCAGCGCCTTGGCCATCGGGCAGGGCGCCTTCGAGCCCCATGATTCCCAGCAGCGCGTCATCGTCAGCGGCCGCCTGACGTCCAACCGCCAGGTCTTCGAGTCGTCCACGCTGCTGCCCTATGTGCTGGAGGACGTGACCTGGACCGGCGTGGTCGGCAAGAACCTGCCGCGGACGCTGTACATCCGGCCGACCAACCCCGGAATGAGCCATGAAGGTCGTGGTCAACGGTAACGAATACGACGCCCCGCGCGGGATGACCGTGCGCGAGCTGATCGAGGCCCATCGCCTGAGCGTCGACCGGGTGGCCGTGGAACTCAACCGCCGGCTGGTGCGCCAGGCCAACTATGACACGGCGCTCAACGAGGGCGACCAGATCGAGATCGTGACCTTTGTCGGCGGCGGTTGAATCGTGGTCCGACCCGCGGCAAACCTTCGGCCCAAGCACGCATGAACCTTCTGGAAACCATCAAGCTGGTCAAGGCCTTCAGCGGCCGCGTGGTGGTGGACGAGGTCAGCTTCGTGCTCCAGCAGGAAGAGATCGTGGGCATCCTGGGGCGCAACGGGGCCGGCAAGACCACCACCTTCCGCATGATCATGGGGATGATCCGCCCGGATGCCGGGGCGGTGGCTTTCGACGGCTATGACATTACCCATCTGCCCATGTACCAGCGGGCCCGCCGCGGCATGGGCTATCTGTCGCAGGAGCGCAGCGACTTTCGCCGGCTGACCGTCTGGCAGAACCTGATGGCGATCCTGGAGACGCTGCGCCTGACGCGCCGCGAGCGCAACCGCCGGGCCCAGGAGCTGTTGGATCAATATGGCCTGCTGAAGGTCCGCAACTCCGAGGCCGGCTATTTGTCCGGCGGCGAGCGGCGCAAGCTGGAGATCGCCCGGGCCCTGGTCACCCAGCCCAAGCTGATTTTGCTGGATGAGCCTTTCAGCGGGGTGGACCCCATCGCCGTGGAGGACCTGCAGCGCGAGATTCGCCGCCTCAAGGAGCAGTTCGGCAAGAGCCTGCTGATCACCGATCACAATGTGCCCCAGACCCTGAAGGTCTGCGACCGCGCCCTGATCATCGACAGCGGCCGCAAGTTCGCCGAGGGCACGCCTCGTCAGATCATCAACAACCCCGCCGTGCGCAGCGCCTATCTGGGCAACACCTTCCGCGGCGACGAATTTGACTGAATCCTGCCGGTATTATGGGCTGTGAAAAGGTTTGCTCCAGGGGCTTTGCGCGCTGGGGCTGAAGCTGTACAATGAACTACCGGTCGGGCAGCCGCACTTTCGCCGTTTCGTTTCTGGTCAGGCAGTATCATGGCCACCGCCGCATCTGATGATAATCTCCTGGCGCAGCACAAGGTGGTGGGGCAGTTCGTCAACCAGCTCGAACAGAAGCTGATGCGCACGCCCGCCGCGCCGACCCAGGCGGCGCCGGCCGCGGTGCCTCTGAGCGAAACGGAAAAGAAGTTGCGGGCGCTGGAGTTGTCGTTCCGCAGCTTCTGCAAGGGGACCGTGGTGGTGGGCAACCTCTCGCAGGGGAACTATTTCTGCTGGCATGCCGAGGGATCGCACTCCAACCTGGCCCCGGCCTCGGACCTGATGGCCGCCGTCGCCGATTCTCGCCGCGATGAAAGCCTGGAGCGCATGATCCGCCGCAAGATCAGCGATCGGCTGGTCGACCAGTTGCGCCAGACTACGCGCCGCGAGGCGCCGGGCCTGCTGCTGCTGATGTTGTCGGCCAGCCCCACGCTGCGGCAGACGGAATTCAGCACCTTCCATAATTCGCTCAAGGAGCGCTATGGCGTGGATTCCACGCAGGCGCAGCTGGTGAAGCTGTATCCGGCGGCCCCGCCGCTGCACAGCAGCCCATCGCATTCGGTGCTGACGGTGCGCTGCGGCGCCCAGGGCGAGGGGGCCAACAAGCGCGTGACGCTGCTGAACTTCAGCGAGATTACCTACAACTACATGCGGGCCTTCGAGCGAAATAACCAGGATGTGCTCATTGCCCCGCTGCTGCGCATGCCGCCGTCGGAGCCCGACGCCTATGCCGCCGAGTTGCGGGCGGCGATGGGTCTGCTGCTGGCCGCCGACAGCAGCGGGCGTAGCTCCATCGCCAAGACCATCGCCAGCCACGGCATTTTGCTGGTGTTCTTGCCGAGCGAAGCCCGCCACCAGAAGCTGACGCTCAAGGTCTTCCATGCCGCCGCCAAGAATGCCGGCCTGGATCTGTCCTCGGCCCGCGGCGGCGTGATGCTGTTTTCGGAGTCGGTCACCGGCATGCGGTAGCGCGTGCTGTGCACGTAGGCAAATTCCCCCGTAAACCCAATTTGGCACCTTCATGTCCAGCAAGGGTGTGACTGCCAGTTGGCGGTAAGCCCAAGGAGAGCGGCCGCGTTGGGGGCCGCCGGTCTGAATTAGGGCCTTTGCTCCCGCCTGCGGCCATCGTCAATCCACGTCCGTTTCCAGCGGGGGTTCGGTTTCGGTGGCCTGCGGCGGCTCGGTCGGCGTGTCGTCGCCGAACAGCCGCTGCTGCTTGAGTTGGCGCACGCGCTTGGAGCCGGCGCCGTGAAGCTGCACCGCCCCCGGTCCCAGCAGCAGTTCCAGTTCCTCCATCATCGCCGGGGACGGCCGCAGCGAATATTCCGAGGGCAGGCGCAGCAGCGCCGACTCTGAGGCGCTGTCAGGCAACACGACCCTGGCAAACACCGGTGTATGGCCTCGGTGCCGGGCCAACAGCGGCTTAAGCTCGGCCAGCACCGGCGGCTGATGGCGCTGCGGCTCCAGCAGCAGCAGGATGCTCGTCGTCAGCCGCGCCGGCGCCTGCTCGATGGGAATGGCATCCGAGACGATCAGGCACGGCGTTTGTCGCCGCTTGTCGATCTTGCCCTTGAGGAACACGACCTTTTCCGGGCTCAAGGCGTCGGGGCACTTGCGCGTGATGTCGGCCAGGGCGTCGGCAAAGACCATGGCGTCGATCTGCCCGTCCAGGTCCTCCAGCGTCACCACCGCCCACGGCTGACCGGCGGAGCGGCCGCTCTTGGCCACCTTGCGGGACACGCGGCCGACCATGCCGCCCATGACGACCTCCATGCCCTCGGGCAGGCGCAGCGGGTCGCGCGTGCCGGCCCCGCTGAAGCGCTCCAGGGCCAACTGGTGTTCGCTGAGCGGGTGGCTGGTGACATAGAAGCCCAGCAGTTCCTTCTCGAACTTCAGCAACTCGGCCGGCTCCAGCTCGGCAAGTTCCGGCAGCGCTACCGAGGGCAGCTTCACCGCACCGGCACTGCTGTCGCCGCCGAAGATGTTCATCTGGCCCATGCGTTTGTCCTGCTGGGTCTGGTGGCCGACTTCCACGGCCCGGTCCAGCGCCGCCAGGAGCTGGCTGCGGCGCACGCCGCCAAAGCAGAACGCGCCGCACTTGACCAGGGCCTCGATGGTCGTGCGTGTCACCTGGCGCAGGTCGACGCGCTCGCAGAAGTCGTACAGCCCCTGGAAGGGCCCGCCGCGCTGGCGCTCCTGGAGGATGGCTTCGACGGCCTTCTCGCCCACGCCGCGCACGGCCATCATGCCGAAGCGAATGGTGGGCTGAATCGGGGTAACGTGGCCGGCGGCCGCCTTGGCGTGGCTCTTGCGGGCCCTGGGCGCGGGGGCGGGCGTCGGCGCCGATTCCACCAGGGGCGTAAAGTCCTTGTCGGACTCATTGACGTCCGGCGGCAAAACGCGGATGCCGCGCGTGCCGTCGGGCAGGGCGATCCGCCGGCACTCGTCGATGTACTCCACCACCTTCTCGGGCTTGTCCACTTCGTAGGTCAGCAGGGCGGCCATGTACTGCACCGGGTGATACACCTTCATGTGGGCCGTCTGATAGGCCACGATGGCGTAGCGCGTCGAATGGGAGTTGTGAACGATCAGCCCGTCGGCGACGAAGTTGTGGTCATGCTCGACGGTGAGGTCGTAGGTGTCGTCCACTCCAACCCGCTCGATGGATGTCACGCGGTCCCAGAAGATATCGGACTGCGCCGCCAACTGCAGGTGCTCGCAAGAAAAGAACTCGCCAAGCCGCGCAACCGTGGAACGGCGAAACCCTTTCTTGCCGGCAGAGCCTCGGCCGCAAAACTCCTTCATGCTCAGATCCGCCTGGCCCTCGAGGGCTTTCCAGGTAAGGCCCCGCGCGCGCCGCTGCTCATCCACCCAGGTGCGTATTTCGGCTGGGACCGTATCTTTACTGCTGCGTCCGGCCTCAACCCGCTGTAAATGGGCGACCAGTTGCTCCACTTGTGCCGCACGTCCGATGCAATGCGGCACAACGCGCTGCACGAACCGCTGTCTTGCTCCTTCGCCGACCAGGTGCACCGTGTAGCCCGGACGCAATCCTCCGCGGTACTTGAATTGTTTGCGATGCACACCGCTATGGATTCCAAGGCGCAGCAGCAGCGTTTGCACATCGATCGCCAGTTGCTCGGAACTGGTGGCATAATAGGGTACGGCCTGGTCGGCGTTGGCCAGAAAGCCGTCTCCCGCCCAAAGTCGGCCGAGAAAGAGCTCCAGGTCCGCGTCACAAAGCTCGAAGACCTCGGGCGGCACAAATTTGCGCGTCGCCTTGCAGTCCACGATCCCAAGCTTCCTGGCCCATCGATAGGCTCCCGATCGGGCGGGCGCCAGGCGCGGTCTGGTCAGGACACCGACATCGCCGCCTGAGGTCGCATTCCATGGTTCATGGCCAGCCCGGAAGCGCCCGTCCCTGCCGGTGGACAGGCACACTTCGTACCGGTTTTCGCGTCGCCGGTAGAGGCGCGCCACCGTTTGCTCGAACTGTGCCGCCGCAGTGGCGAAATCGTCGACCAGGATGGGTTCATTGCTGAAAAAGTAGAGGCAACTGGGGTGACAGGTGTTACCTTCGGACAGCAAGCCCGCCAGGACGACCAGTTCATGCTTCGCCCAACGCCTCTGACAGCCCACGTCCAAGCGGCGGGCCGCGGCAATGCGGTCTCCCACCTTCAGGTCTTCCAGCAGTGTCCAGCCGCTGAGCGTCCGGAACGGATGATTCGCCGTCGCCCGGATCTTGCGCCCCTGCGCCGTACATAACTCGTAGACCACCTTGCGTCCGTTCCATACCACGTCCAACACGCGGCGCGGATGCAGCCGTCCATCTTCGCCCAAGGCGTGAATATGAAACTCGCCCCTGTGACGGAACAGCTCGCCCACCGTGGTGCGGCGGCCAGTGTGGGCATCCATGATCCGCGTCTGCCCCACGACGCACTTGTTGAAACCGTAACCCCCGAATTTCAGGATCAGTTCGAACAGCTCCTGGGCCTTGGCCTGGCTGATGCCGCGCTCCACGCAACCCTTGAGGAACTGCGGCTGGAATTTGGCGATGACCTCCACGGTCTTCTTGGAAATGGCCTTGATGAGCTTATAGGCGTTGGCCAGCTCGATGCCGCCGAGCTGGTTGAAGATCTGCATGACCTGTTCCTGGTAAACCATCACCCCGTAGGTTTCCTTGAGGATGGCATCCATGATCGGGTGGACCGTGGGAATGGCTTCCCGGCCGTGCTTGCGCTGACAATAAACCGGGATCAGCTCCATGGGCCCGGGGCGATAGAGGGCGTTGGCCGCGATCAGGTCCTCGATGCGGTCCGGGCGCATCTTCATCAGCAGGTCCTGCATGCCGCCGGATTCAAACTGGAAAATGCCCTTGGTGCGGCCCTGGCGGAACAACTCAAAAACTTTCTGGTCGGCAAAATCCAGCTTCTCGATGTCGATGTCCACGCCCTGGTTCTGCTTCACCAGTTCAATCGAGCGGTGCAGCGTGGTCAGCGTGCGCAGGCCCAGAAAGTCCATCTTCAGCAGCCCGGCCTTGTCGACCACGGGCCCGTCAAACTGCGTGAGGATGGTGCCCTCGGAGTCGCGATACAGCGGCACCAGGTTTTCCAGGGGCTGGTCGGCGATGATGACCCCGGCCGCGTGGCAGCCGGCGTTGCGGCACAGGCCTTCGAGGCTGCGGGCCGTGTCGATCACCCGGGTGATGGTGGGGTTCTCGTGGTAGAGCTTCTGCAAATCCGGCGAATGCTCCAGCGCCTTGTCCAGCGTCATGGCCGGGCTGTTGGGAATCAGCTTGGTGAGCTTATCGACTTCGGCCAGCGGCACGCCCAGCACGCGCCCCACGTCCTTGCAGGCCGCCTTGGCGGCCAGCGTGCCGAAGGTGATGATCTGGGCGACGTGGCCATATTTCTGGCGCACGTATTCGATGACACGGGCCCGGCCGTCCTGGCAGATGTCGATATCGATATCGGGCAGCTCGCTGCGGCTGGGGTCCATGAAGCGCTCAAACAGCAGCCCATAGCGCAAGGGATCAACATTGCACAGGCCCAGCAGATAACCCACCATCGTTCCCACGGCGCTGCCCCTGGCGCCGACGGGGATATTCTGCGAGCGGGCATAGTTGCAGAAATCCCAGACGATCAGGAAATACGAGCAGAACCCCTTGTGGGTGATGATCTTCAGCTCGTGCTCGAGGCGGGCGCGAATCTCCGGCGCCACATCAGTCGTGCCGTAGCGCCACGCCAGCCCCTCCTCGCACAGCCGGCGCAGATAGCGCTCATCATCGCCTTGCCCGGCGTCCTGCGGCGCAGGGGCCGGCAGCTTCTCCACCGGCACCTTGTAGACCGGGGCATGCAGTTTGCCGAAGTCCAGCTTAAGCTCGCATTGGGCCGCGATGGCCGCGGTATTGGCCAGCGCCTCGGGATACGCGCCCAGGGCCTGCTGCATTTCCTGCGGGCTCTTCAGATACAACTCGGCCGGGTATTTCAGGCGGTTTTCATCGGTAATCAGCCGGCCCATGCTGATGCAGCACAGCACGTCATGGGCATGGTGGTCCTGGCGGCGCAGGAAATGCACGTCATTGGTCGCCACCAGCCCGCAGCCCAGCCGCTTGGCCAGGTCGGCCAGCTCGGGGTTGGCGGTATCCTGCTCGGCGATACCCTGTTTTTGAACTTCAATGAAGAAGCGATCCGGCCCGAAGATGTCCAGATAGCTTTCGGTGATGCGGCGGGCGCCGGCCTTGTCATGGCGCAAAATGGCCGAGGGGATTTCCCCGCCCAGGCAGGCGCTGGTGGCGATCAACCCGCCGTTCAGTTCGCGCAGGACCTGCTTGTCGATGCGCGGCTTGTAATAGAAGCCCTCGCGATAGGCGATGCTGGCCAGCTTCAGGAGATTCTGATAGCCCGCCAGGTTCTGGGCCAGCAGCAGCAGATGAAAGGCGGCCTCGCCGGCGTTACCGCCGGGGGTGGAGCGCTCGCGGCGGTCACCGGGCGCGATATAGGCCTCCATGCCCAAAATGGGTTTGATGCCCTGCTTGTGGCATTCGTTGTAGAACTCGATGACTCCGAACATGCAGCCGTGGTCGGTGATGGCCAGGGCTTCCATGCCCAGGGTTTTGGCCTGTTTCACCAGCTCCGGGACCTTGTTGGCGCCGTCCAGCAGCGAGTAGTGGGTGTGGACGTGGAGATGGACAAAAGGGCTCATGCGCGGGCTTTCAGCAAGGCCCCCACGCAAACCCAAATTTCCCTCTCCCCCGGTACGCCGGGGGAGGGCCGGGAAGGGGGCCGAAGGCGAAATCATCCGCCGTCCGGTCGGATGGTATAACCCCCGGCCGAGCCGTCAACCGCAGCGCTCGGCCGCGCCAAGCGGCTGTCACAAATGTGGCACCGCCGCCCCGGCGGTGCATGAGCTTGGTTCCCCAGCCGAGGGCGCTGGGCCACTACGGCCACTTGGTTCGCCCGTTGACCGCCGGGCGCGCTTGTGAAACAATTTGGGCCGCGTCGAAATCTGAAGCCGCGGGCCCAGGGGGACGATAAATCCGCTATGAAGATCAAAAAGGCCGTCATCACCGCCGCCGGTCGAAACCAGCGGGCTCTGCCTCTGCAAACGCTGGTCGATCGCGACGGCCAGCCCAAATCGGCCATCCAGATCGTCATCGAGGAGGCCGTGGCCGCCGGCGTCGAGGAAATCTGCCTGGTGATCTGCCCCGGCGACCGTCAGGCCTACAGTGCGGCCGCCGCCGCTCATGCCGGGCGACTGCACTTTGTCGAGCAGACCTTGCCGCGCGGCTATGGCCACGCCCTGTCCTGCGCCAAGTTCTTCACCGGCGGCGATCCGTTTCTGCACCTGGTCAGCGATCACCTGCCCATCAGCCGTGCCACCAAGCGCTGCGCCCAGCAACTGGTCGAGCTGGCCGCCACCGAGGCCTGCGCCGTTTCGGCCGTTCAGCCCACGCGAGAAAGCCTGCTGCCTTATTACGGCACGGTGGGCGGGCGGCGCATTGCCAAGCGTGACGACCTGTACGAAGTCGAGGATGTCATCGAAAAGCCCACGCCCACTGAGGCCGAGCAGAAGCTGATCGTCCCCGGGCTGCGGGCGGGTCATTACCTGTGCTTCTTCGGCATGCACGTGCTGACTCCGGCGGTGATGGAAATCCTCAGCCAGATGGATGTCGAGGTGGGGGCCTCGGGCCTGGTTCACCTGTCGCCGGCTTTGGCCCGGCTGGCCCAGCGCGAGCGCTATCTGGCTCTGCAGGTCCAGGGCCTGCGCTATGACCTGGGCGTCAAATACGGGCTGCTGTTTGCCCAGTTGGCTTTTGCCCTGGACGGCCACGACCGCCAGGACGTGCTGGCCGAACTGGTCGAGCTGCTGGCGCTGCGCCAGTGCATCGGGGCCTGAAGAAGAAAACGTCCGCGGCCGCTCACTTGTGGAATTCCCACTATGCCTGCTGATCCCATCCAGATCATCACCAGTCACGAACCGGACGTTCGCAACCAGTCGCTGGACGAGCTGTGCCAGAAGGCCAGTTATCAGCAGCTCCTGGACCACTGCGCGGTGCTGGACGATTTTCGCCGCCAGAACGACAACCTCTACCAGCGCGTGCGGGCGCTGTTCTTCCTGTACGCCATCCATCGCTATCACCTGCCGCTGCGCGCTGAACTGTCCACGCGCGGACTGGTGCCCTTCGACGGCTATACCCACCTGCTCAGCCGCCGCTTCGAGGAAGCCATCGACGTGTTCCTGGCCGCCCAGAAACAGCGCGGCCCCAGCGATGCACTCTCCAGCGCGTTGGCGGCGGCCTATCACGACCTGGGCTTCCAGACCCTGGCCAACCAGGTGCGCCGCTCCGTCCGCAGCGTCAAAGGCAACCAATGGATGTTCCGCATCGGTCATCCGGCCGATCACCCGTTGCGCCTGCGTCCCGAGCTGCGGCAGCGCGGCCCGGGCGGGCTTTACCCGGTGCTCTGCGAGCGTACGCCCGTGCGCATGGACCTGTCCCACAGCGCCTGGAGCGACATCTTTTTCCTGGGTATGGACTTTCCCGAAGGGGCCCGGGTGCTCAATGTCTCGATCGACCTGGCCCTTCACGGCCGCGATGCCGCGCCGCGCCCGCCGGTCGAGGCTTATTTGCGCGTCATCGATCAGCCCGTGCTGCGCCTGGTCAGCGTGGATCTGGGCGCCCAGACCGACATCGACAATCTGCCCCAGGTCTTCGATTTTGCCAAGGATTACCTGGGCCTGCTCAAGGCCGCGGTCATTGCTTCGGGCATTGTGCCCCCGGGTATCGAAGGCTCGGGCCTGAACCTCTGTGACCTGCTGGGCCACCTGGTCGGCCCGGGGCTGGGGCTGGAAATCGTCTCCAGTGTCAACAACATTCCCAAGGGCTCGCGGCTGGCGGTCTCGACCAACCTGCTGGCGTGCCTGATCGCCGCCTGCATGCGCGCCACCGGCCAGGCCAAGTCCCTGACCGGCCAGCTTGAAGAATCCGAGCGCCGCCTGGTGGCGGCCCGGGCCATCCTGGGCGAGTGGCTGGGCGGCTCGGGCGGCGGCTGGCAGGATTCCGGCGGTGTGTGGCCGGGCATGAAACTGATTACCGCGCAACGGGCCGGTCCGGAAGATCCGGAGCATGGCATCTCGCGCGGCCGGCTCATGCCCAATCATCGCATTCTCGATGAGAACGACGCTCCGCCGGCCGTGCGCCGCAAGCTCCAGGACAGCCTGGTGCTGGTCCACGGCGGCATGGCTCAGAACGTCGGGCCCATTCTCGAGATGGTCACCGAGAAATACCTGCTGCGCAGCCAGCCCGAATGGAAGGCCCGCCAGCAGGCCATGGGCATTCTCGACGAGATTCTGGCATCCCTGCGGCGGCAGGATGTGGCCGCCATCGGCAGCGCCACCACGCGCAATTTCATGGAGCCCATCCAGACGATCATCCCCTGGGCCAGCAACTACTACACCGAGACGCTCATCGCCCGCACGCGGCAGCGCTTCGACAAGGACTTCTGGGGCTTCTGGATGCTGGGCGGCATGTCCGGCGGCGGCATGGGCTTCATCGTCAGCCCGCAGCGCAAGGCCGAAGCCCAGGCCTTCCTGCAGGAGACGATGTCGGCCACGCGCCGCCAGCTGCAGCACGCCCTGCCCTTTGCCATGGAGCCGGTGGTCTACGATTTTGCCATCAACCCCCAGGGCACCTGCGCCCAGCTTCTGCAAAACGAAGAAGCCCTGCTGCCCGGGGCCTATTACGCGCAGATGGTGCCGCAGTGGCTGCGCACCGCCGACCGCCAGCTTTCGCCCTTGCGCCGCGCGGAGCTGGACCACTTCGGCGCCGCCTGCCGCAGCCGCCCGGAACTCGGCGGCATGGTGCAGACCATCTTCGACCGCTTTTTCCCGCGCGGCCGGACCACCAGCGCCGACGCTACGAGCCTGAATCAATTGCTCGATGCCAACGGCTTTGATCGCCAACAGCACGAGCGCATTCGCAACGAGCTGCGCAACGGCCGCATCGGCCTGGCCCAGAACCGGCTGCCGCTGCCCACCGTCATCGAGGACGTGCGCCCGCAGGATGTGGTCGATGCCACCGGCCCCTTGGAACCGCAGTTCAAGAAGCTCGGCCTGGAGGCCCTGTCGCGCGGGCAGGTCGCGGTCCTGAGCCTGGCGGCCGGCGCCGGCAGCCGTTGGACGCAAGGGGCCGGCGTGGTCAAGGCGCTGCATCCCTTCTGCAAACTCGCCGGCAGCCACCGTACCTTCATCCAGACCCACCTGGCCAAGAGCCGCCGCATCGGGCGCCTCTGCGGCGTGATGCCGGCGCATCTGATCTCCACCAGCTATCTGACGCACGAGCCCATCGCCGGCTTCTTGGCCGACCGCGACCACTACGGCTACCAGGGCCCGCTGCACCTCTCGCCCGGGCGGGCCATCGGCCTGCGCCTGGTGCCCATGGAGCGCGACCTGCGCTTTGCCTGGGAGGAAATGCCCCAGAAACTGCTCGATGAGCAGCAGCAGAAGGTGCGTCAAAGCCTGCACGCGGCCCTGATCGACTGGGCCCGCCACGCCGGCGAAGGCTCGGACTATATCGACAACGTGCCCCAGCAGTGCCTGCACCCCGTCGGCCACTGGTACGAAGTGCCCAACCTCTTCCGCAACGGCGTGCTGGCCAAATTGCTGGAAGAGCGCCCCGGGCTGCGTTACCTGATGCTGCACAACATCGATACCCTGGGCGCCGACCTGGACCCGGCCCTGCTGGGTCTGCACATTCGCCGCGGAACGTGCCTGTCCTTCGAGGTCATCGGGCGCCGCATCGACGACCGCGGCGGCGGACTGGCCCTGGTCAACGGCCGGCCGCGCCTGATCGAGGGCCTGGCCATGCCGCGCGAGGAGGCGGAGTTTGCCCTGTCCTACTACAACTCCATGACCACCTGGATCGACCTGCACCAGTTGCTGGCGGTCTTTGGCCTGAGCGCTGCCGACTTGGGCAACGATCAGAAGGTCGGCGCCGCCATCCGCGACTTCGGCGCCCAGGTGCCCACCTACATCACGCTCAAGGATGTCAAGAAGCGCTGGGGCCAGGGCCAGGAAGATGTATATCCCGTGGCCCAGTTCGAAAAACTCTGGAGCGACATGACGGCTCTGGCTGCGGTCAGTTGCAGTTTCATGGTGGTGCCGCGCCTGCGCGGCCAGCAACTGAAGGAGCAGGCGCAACTCGATGGCTGGCTGCGCGACGGCTCAGCGCGCTACGTGGAGTCGCTGTGTGAGTGGGAGAAGTGAAACCACGCCAGCCTCACCACGAAGCGCATGTCGGTGGTATCCGTCGTTCCTCCGAGGCCCGCTGACACGGAACCCGTAGGGTCCGCCGGGCCGCTGGCGAACATGCTTCGGATTAACAAGAAGCGCTCGCTGCGGCCCTGCGGACCATTGACCGTTCGTGGTCCGCAGACAGCCGCGATAGCGCGTGTCCGCGAATCAGGCCTTTCCCCTGCGTCCGTCGGCGGACCCTGCGCTGGCCTACCCCGGGGGCGGGAAGAACGGGGCCGCCGATTTGCCTTTGCCCGCCGGCCACGGCACAATATGCCCTTCGCCGCAGAGCTGCTTTTATGCCTGACACATCGGTCGACACAGGGGTTGAATCCGTCGTTGCGGATCTGGGTCAAACAGCGCCGCCGCGCCAATTGTGTCCCTTCTGCGGGCAGCTCAACGATCCCGGCCAGCGCCCCTGCGGGCGCTGCGGCATGGAGGACACCCCCGGCACGCGACAGGCCACCCAGTCCCGCGTGGGCCCTTGGAGCGTCCTGCAGCAGCGCAACCCGCTGGCCCCGGGCATGAACTTCCAAACGCTCTTGTTGCTGATCCGCAAGGGGCGCATCACCGCCCGAACCATCGTGCGCGGGCCCACCACCGGCCAGTTCTGGCGCTATGCCGGGCGCACCAAGGGCCTGAGCCGCGAGTTTGGCTTGTGCTGGAGCTGCGGCCAGAACGTGCAACCGAGCGCCCGCGTCTGCCGCGCCTGTCAGCATCTGCAGGAGCCGCCGCTCAACCCCGATGTGCTGCTGGAGCGCCCTGAGCGCCCCCGCGGCCCAGCCGCCGCGGCGCCGGCCAGCGCCCCAAGTCCGGCTAATCCCGCCGCGACGACCCTTGCCGCCAACCCTGCATGGCTGGAGACGCTGCTGATTCAGCGCGGCCGCCCGGGGATCAGTACTTCCGGCCTTGACCAGCCGCTGGACCTGCGCGGCCTGGAGAGCATATCCCCCGGCCACGGTGGCGGGCTGCGAACGTGGAAGGCGATCGCGCTGGCGGTGGTGCTGGCGGTGGCGGCCGCGGCGCTGGTGGTGTATCTGAGCCCCACCCTGCGCGAGCAGGCAATGCAGTGGTTGCGGGGCAGATAGCGGTTGGGGGTCTGGGGACTGGGGTTTAGGGTGAATCAGAGCCGGGCTCGGCAGAGATCAACCCGACGGCTTTGGACAGGATGCCAACGTGCGCTGACACGGACACCGTAGGGGCCGCTGGGTCGCTGGCGAACATGCTTCGGATTAACAAGAAGCGCTCGCGGCGGCCCTGCGGACCATTGACCATATGTGGTCCGCAGACGGCCGCGACGGCGCCCCTTCCCACTTGCAAATCTATTGCCCGCGGCCGTCGGCGGACCCTACCGACACTTATCATATGTCATCGGTGTCTCACAGCGCCAGGCGGTCCTGGCTCTCCAGCAATCCGTCGGCCGCCGGCATCGCCAGCCGCGTCGCTGGCAGCACCGCCGGCATCACCACCGTGGGCGCCACCGCTAGGGCCGCCACCGCTCGGGCCGCCACCGGCGTAGCCGCCACCGTCAGCAGCATGGCCACGCGCGTCACCTTGATCAGGTCCACCTTCGGATCCACATAGCCGCGGCTCTGCACCGTCGCCAGGTTCTTGACCGGGACATCGGAAAAGACGTTGCCGTCCACGTTGACGCGGTCATAGGCCCCCAGCTTGTCCATCACCGCCAGGCCGGCCGAGTCGGTCACCTTGCCGAAGGCGGTGAAACCCCCGTTCTGGTTGTCCAGGTTCTGGCTGTTGTCCACCAGGTTGAAAAACCACTGGTTGGTGGCCGAGTTCTCGTCGGCGTGGGTGTTGGGATCGCCATCATCCACACGGGCCATGGCGATCGTGCCGCGCAAGTTGTGGTAGCCCGGCTCGTTGGTCACCGGCGGATCGGCGGCGATGGCTTCCACGTTGTTGGTCGGCGTGATCTTGAAGCCGCCGCCCTGCACCACGAATTGCGGGACCAGGCGGTGGAAGAAGGTCACATCCCAGGCCCCGCGGTTGGCGTAGCGCATGAAGTTCTTGTTGGTCAGCGGCGTATTGGCAAAGAGCTTGACGTTCAAGGTACCGGCCGTGGTGTTGAAGCGGGCCACCCAGGTCGAGGGCGTCTTGGTGATCACGTCATAGTTGCCGCCGGGGGTGCCGTTGCCGCTGGCGGTGGTGGCGCCTTTGAATTCACCATCCAGCAGCGTGCCGGTGCTGCCCTTGATCTTCGAGCCCAGCAGGCGCACGCGATACTTGGTGTTGGCCGCCCAGGTGCCGCTGACCTTGAGGGTGATGATGCGCGAGGTGCTGCTGTAGGCGATGGTGATGGTCTTCTTCACATCGTCGGCCGTGCCGAAGGTCTTGTCGGCGCCGGCGGTGAACAGTCCGATGGTGCTGGTGGTCAGCGTGGTTCGGTCCAGGGCCGCGTCACTGCGCAGCGAGACCCAGCCGCGGTTATCGGCGTAGATGGACGTAATGTGGGGGGCCGCCAGCAGCCAGCGGCTTTCCAGGGCCTGCATCTGGCTGGACACCGCCGCGCCGCTGTCGCCGGTCGCACAACGCTTCCATAACTTTTTCAGGAACTGCATAGGCCACGGCCCTCTTACAGAAGGAGCAGGCCTTCCGTGGCCGGAATTGCCGTCTTCGCAACCCCTAAGATACCTCCCGGCGCGGCAGCCGTCAAAAGCCATGGTATAATCCCTTGTCATGCGATGGTTTATCTTCCTGCTGGCGCTGGCGACCGCCGCCACCGCCGCCCCGCGGCTGGACGTTTCCAAGATGGAGGAGCACGACGGTCGCAAGCTCCCCGAGGACCGCCAGTGGCCGCGCTGGGACGTGCTGCTGCGCTTTCGGCCGTGGGTGGCCGAGGATGACGGCGGCACGCTGGTGGTGGAGAACAAGCGCATTCATAGTATTACCAACCAAAAGGCCATCGACATTGGCCTGGTGTCCACCGACCGCGTTCCCGGCAAGATGTTGACCTATGCCCAGGTCCTCGTGCGCAACTGCGACATCAGCCAGATCAACCGCGACGAGCACGGCGCCAAGCAGGGCCTGCACATCGACTTCTTGCGCATCTGCGGGGGCGGCGATCGCCAGGAGCGCGCCACCGATGTGCTGGTCGAGGATGTCTACATCCACGACGGCACCGCCCTGCCGCTCCTGGTACAGGATGGCAAGTATGGCACCATCACCTTCCGCCGCGTGAAAGTGCACAACACCACCATCGGCGGCGTGCAGATCGCCACCATCAACACCGGCTCGGTCCAGCAGGTCATCGTCGAAGACTGCCCCGACCTGGGCGTGGCCCTGATGGGCCGGCCGGGATCCATCGGCAAATGCATCGTGCGCAACAGCCCGGGGGCCCGCGTCAACGATGTGGAGACCGTGAACGGGCGCAGCGGCGCCCAGATCATCCAGCAAACCGCCCAGGCCCTGACACGCCCGACCACGGCCCCGGCCACGGCGCCGGCGGCCCGGCCGAGCTTGCGTCTGGCGGCTCCGTCGCCCGATGGCAAGGTCAAAGCGGTGCTGGAGGGCGCGATGGGCGATGACGTGACGTTCGTGATCTTCGAGGCCTTTGACGCCGACGACTACCGCGTGTGTCCGGCGGTTTACGTCACCGAGGCCCCCTGGCAGGCCGACCTGGTCTGCAACAAGCCCGGCAAGATTCGCATCCAGGCCACGGTGCGGCGCACCGGCGGCGCCTCGGATGTCCCCCTGGTGGCGCCGCTGCCAGAACGATAGCGGCGACCGTCGACCCGCCGCGCGAGATTTAGCTTTCCTCGTCCACTCGCTGATACTTGAAGACCGCCTTATAGAGCCCGGCCACCTGCTGCGAGCTGACCACCTGCGGGGCATAGCGCTCATTGCGCGGCTGGAGGCGCAGCACCGGCTCGGAGGCCGGCCCGGTCTCGAAAAACACCCGCTTGAAGGTGGTGTGGCCGTCGTCGAAGCGCACGAAGCAGTCGTCGCCGCTGCGGGGCACGGCCGCCGGCGAGAAGATGACGATATCGCCCTGGCGATACTTGGGGATCATGCTGTCACCGTGCACGCGGGCGGCAAAGGCGTCCTTGTCGGCCACCTCCGGGCAGCCCACATAGTCGTCGGCCACGCGCGGCGGATAGGCCAGGTCGGTGAAATCCTTGGGATAGCCGGCCGAGACTCGGTTGATCACCGGCACGACGTTGGTCGAGACACGCTCGACATTGCCGGCGGATTTTTCCACCAGCTCCTGCAACATGCCCGAGAGGTAGGCCTCGTCCAGGTTGATGGCCCTCGGCGAGGGGGCGGCCGCGTCGTCGTCGGTAGTCTGGACGGAGGCCTTGGCGGCGGCCGGGCCGGATTCTTTGCGCTCCAGGAGCTGCTGGAGCACCGCCCGCACGTCGCGGGGCGTGCGATGCAGGTGGGCCTGGCTGAGCAGTTCGCCGGAGGCAAAACCCAAGGCTTGCTCCAGGCGGCGCAGCTTCTGATCGCTGGGCGGATTGGGTACTCGCCCGGTCTCGATCAATGACAGATAGGGCTTGGAAATGCCCGTTCGTCCGGCCAGTTCATCGAGTGTAAAACCCAGGCGCAGGCGTTGGCGGCGAAGCTTGGTACCCAGCGGTTCCATGGATCATCTGTGGTATATCGCAGCCACAGCCGTAAGGCAAGCCAAATCCGTACAAAAAGCTAACATCGGGCGACCTGTCTGGTCAATATAAGCCCATGCCCGATGGGTTATTGGGCCTTTCAACGAAGCGGTTGGTCCGATAAAAATTTGATGGTTGGCGCGATTTACCCCTTGACAGCCATACGGGCGTCCATAAAGTCCACCATTGCTGTGACCGCCTAAGTCGCGACCTTAAACGGGCCGCGACGCGGGAGACCCAAAGAAGACGGGGCGAAGATCGGCGACGGCCGCTGTAGGCCGCACCGCTGATCGGGCCACTTTTCAGGCCTAGCCCGCTGCCTTCACCGGTTTGACCAGTGACAGTCGAGCCGGCGGCAGCCCACGCGTGTCCTGCTTGGTGTGGCACGGGATGATCCCGTGCAGCAGAGTTGGTCGCGTGCGACAGCTAATCCCGCAGGCAGGTCGTCGGGGGTCGTGACGTTTCCGCCGGTTTGGTCCGGCAGTGATTGGGTTGGAGCCCAGACGTTACGGCCACTGGCGGCCGGGAGGCGCGGCCGACGGCCTTGTGCCGTCCATGCCGCTTCTCCACGAAAAGGGCACGACGCCGGAATCCGGCGGCGGGAATCGGAAAACCGCGAAGTCTTCAGGGCTTCGCCCTGTTTTGCAGAGCGCAGAGCAGGTTGGTGTTTTCCCTTCTTTCCGATTCCTTCCACCCCGACGCTGTGCACTGGAGAACTTCAGGACCGTGGACCCGCCTTCAGCAGCCGGTCCACCGCGTGGCCTTAAGTCCCTGCTGGACCTGGGCCACAGCCCCTAGCCGGTCGTTTTTGCGGCGACGGGTCGGCGGCAGGTCCTCCCCGCCAACGGGTACGAGCGTACGCAAGGCCGCCATCGGCCGGGCGCACGACCCAGCGGCGACGGTGTTCTCCACGGTGGATTGGGCCTGGCTGCCTTGGGGCCCGGCCCCGGTGTGACGCACGACCCGTCGCGCTGGCATCATCCGCCCCGCATGCTGCGAAAAATCCGGGACGTCCGGCGGCCGAAACTCGGGAATGGTCCGCCGCGGCGGTAACTGCCAAAGCAGCCCGGTAGCCGCAGGCCCTTGTGCCCCGGCCTCAGCGTGTGGCTAAATTTTCCAGTTTGTTTCCAAGGGAAACAGGCCCCACCGCACTCGGGAAAGGTGTGGGGCCTGTTTCTTTTTTTGACGGGGGTGGGAAGTAACCCTTCAGGCCGCCAGGACTTCCAGCAATTGCCGAAGATCGCCGGTCTGGGGGTCGTCAGGGTTGTTGCGCAGGTAGCGATCCAGCCACAGCCGCGCCGGCTCCGACAAGCCGCACCGCGCCAGCACCAGCGCCAGGTCGCGCTGCAGGCGGTCTTCGCCGGGCCACAGCAGCATTTCCAGTTCCAGCATGGCCGCAACGTCAGCGTATTGACCGCTGCCGGCAAAGGTGTTCAGCAGGTTCTGCAGCAGGCGCGTCAACCACTGGCGGTTGGTCACGGGAGCCAGCATTTCATCGCTCCACTCGGTCTGGTTGCCGGCCACCTGCTGCACGCGCAATTGGGCTTCCTCGACCGAGACTTCGCGGCCGCCGTAGAAGGGGTCAATCAGCAGCAGCGTGGAGCCGGTTTGCACCGCCGCCAGGAAATGCCCGGGCAGGCCGATGCCATAGGCGCGCAGCCCCAGGCGCCGGGCGATGACCTTGTAGATCAGGCTCAGCGTGATGGGCAGGCCGCGTCTGCTCTGCAGGACGTGCGAAATGTAACTATTGGAAGGGTTAAAATAATCATGGGTATTGCCGGCGAACTGCTCCTGCTCGAAGAGCACTTCGTGCAGATGGGCCAGCAGGGCCTGGGTCTGGGGACCGCGGACGCGCTGGCGAACCATCTCGGTATAGCGCTGGAGCTGGGTGTCCACGCGGCCCGGTTCGATTGCATCTAACTGATGCATGGACAAAGCGATAGCACCCATCAACAGGGCGTCGGAGGACTCCAGTACCGGGATCTGCTGGCGGAAGAGCTTAAAGGCGGCGGGGCGACAGCAAATCGGCAGGTTGTTGATCATGGCTGGCCTCGTGATGGCCGGCCGCTGGTCGCCCAGCGGGCCGCTCACCAGAGCCTTGACGCAAACCCTGTGCCGTCCACCCAAAGGCCCCCGGGGCCGCTGTGCCTGCCGCTGGCCGCGGCGGCAAGGCCATGCTGGCCTGCGTCTCGGCCGCTTTGACAGCAGTTGTAGTTCGCGCTAGATCGCCGCCGCCCGGGGCGGACCCTGCTGCCAGAGGCGCTTAATGACCCGGGCCAGCTGTGCCAATTCCGCGCTGCGCAGGCGGCCGACGCGCCGCTGCGGATCCAGTTCCAGCACTTCCAGCGCCTGGCGCACTGAATCGGGACACAGTCTCACCGTCTGCTGAACTTTATCCAGAGCCTCGGCCAGCGCCTGGTGCGGCGCCAGGTGCTGCTGGGTCTGCAGGGCGCGGATGATCTGCTCCGCGGCCTGCTCATAGTCGTAGGGGTAACGATCCATGGCAGTCCTCCACCCCCAACTATAGGCCGGCCTGCCGCCGGGCGGCGCGGGCGGGTCTGGTACAGCGCCCATAGCGCGGCCGCGGGCTGGCCTTGGTCGGCCGGGACACTACAATGGCGCACCATGTCGCTGGCCGCTTCCATTGTTCTGTTCGTGGCCTTGGGGGCCGGGTTTGTGCTTTTTAACCTGGTGCTGGGGGCCCTGGTGCGCCCGCGGCTGCCCAATGCCGCCAAGCTGGCGGTCTATGAGTGCGGCGAACCAACCATCGGCAGCAGTTGGGTGCAGTTTGACCTGCGCTTCTATATCGTGGCCCTGGTGTTCCTGATCTTCGATGTGGAAGTGGCCTTGTTCTATCCCTGGGCGGTGGCCTATGGCAGCGCCCCGGAAATGGGCGCAGCTTTACAGATGACGGCCTTTGAACTGCGCCAGGTGGCACTGGTGGACATGCTCTTTTTCTTTGGGGTGCTGCTGGTGGGGCTGGCTTACCTGTGGCGCTTTGGCTACCTGGACTGGGTGCGTTCGGCGGCCACCACCAGCCTCAAGACCAGCTATCAGCCGGGCGTGGACCTGCGGCAAATCGCGCGCAGCGACCCCGGCGCCTAGGACCCACTCAACTTAAACCCATCGCCCGCAAGTTGCGCAGGCTGATTGCCAGGCTCTCGAAAGGATCTCGCTGGCAGACATCCTGCTCGACGATGTACCAGCGCACGCCGGCCTGGCGGCAGGCCGACAGGATCGAGGTCCAGTTGAGGTTCCCTTCGCCTACTTCGGCCATAAGCTGAACAGGGCCTTGGCCGCCGAGGCGTTTCTGGTAGTCGGTTTGGCTTTCGCCCTCGAAGCGGCGCGGCGGCGCGGCGGTGGTGTCGCGCCCCATGACCAGGTCCTTGAGGTGCACCAGCGGAATGCGCCCGCTGACCTTGCGGATCCAGTCGGCCGGATCGCCTCCGCCGTGCTGAATCCAGTAGGTGTCGATCTCGAAGGTGACGGCCTTGGGGTCGGACCGTTCGATGAGCAGCTCCAGGCCGGTCTTCTGGTCGAATTTCTCCAGTTCGAAGCTGTGGTTGTGATAGCCAAAGGTCAAGCCGGCGGCCGCCAGTTTGCGGGCGACCTCGGAGACCTCGGCGGCAAAGCGGATGTAGCCCTGGTGGTTGCGATATTCGCCGGGGATAACGCCGATGGCCGAATAGGCGCAATCCCAAAGCTGATGTTCATCGATGACCTGCTGGGTCTGGTCGCGCATGCGCTCGAACGACACATGGGTGGCGCAGCAGGTCAGGCCCTCGCCGCGGAGGATTTTGCCCAGCTCCGTCGGATCGATGGGTCCCAGCGCCGAAAGCTGCACGGCCGTGTAGCCGATCTGGCGGACTTTTTTCAGCGTGGCGGCGATGTCCGCGGGGGTGCGGCTGAACTGACGAAGCGTGTACATTTGGGCGGCAATCATCGATGCGCTCATGGTTTCTCCTGTGGGGGCTAATAGCTAACCGGCCGGGCCCGCCAAGGCAACCTGCAACAATCGGGCTTTTGGTGTGTATTTGCATTGGAGGCGGCTCACAGGTTGCCCCAAGGAAATGCAGAGCATGTCAACCCGTAGATCCAATCTCACGAACCGCCGCCGGCGGCTTGGTTTTACGCTGGTGGAAATGCTGGTGGTGATCGGCATTATTGCCATGCTGGTGTCGCTGCTGCTGCCGGCGCTGTCGGTAGCCCGCTCGCGCGCCCTGGCCGTGAAGTGCCAGTCCAACCTGCAGCAGAATTTTTACATGATGTCGCTGTATGCCCACGACGCCGATGGCTGGCTGTTTCCCATCGGCCTGGGCGCCAACCTGAGTGATCCCAAAGCCCGCTGGCCCATGTTGGTGTTTCAGCCGCCCTCGCCCAATCCCGGCACGCTGGTATGCCCGGCCGACACCGATCCCGGCGTCGAGGACCTGACGCCCCTGGATAAGCACTCTTACATCCTCAACAAGCACGTGGCCTATCACAAGATCAAGTTCGGCACCGATTCGGCCCGGTTCTATAACTGGGAAGTGGTGCTGATGGGTGAGAAGGTCAATATCTATCGCGACTATTACATGGAAATGGACGATGCCAAGGCCGACCAGTGGGGCCTGGGCACGCTGCAAGCCTACAACCCGCCTGCCACGACCGGCGACACCGACTACAACCGACTGGTCGAACTCTATCGCCACGGCATCACCTACGGCTCGAACCTGCTGTTTTTGGACGGTTCGGTGCGGGCCTCGCCTTCGGGAACCGGCGGCAAGCTGCTGGAGACCAAGCCCGGCTGCATCGACCCCTGGGAGCCCATCCCCGGGGCCATCAGCGCCACGCCGCCCACGCCGCCTACGCCGCCGCCGCCCACTCCTTGAGCGCGAACTTCAGTGACCCGGCGGCTACAGCGCCGACGGCGCGGGGGCGGCTATAATCGTCGCCCATGTCGGGGCTGAGCCCGGATCTATTGCTGGACGCCTATGGCAGCGGCCTGTTTCCCATGGCCGATGCCGCCGGCCGGATCGGCTGGTATCGGGCCGACCCTCGGGGCATTCTGCCGCTGGAGCGCTTCCACATTTCGCACACGCTGGGCCAACTGGTGCGGCAAAATCGCTTTGAGATCCGCATCAACCACGATTTTGCCCGCATCATGCGGGCCTGCGCCGCCGGCCGGCCCGACGGCACCTGGATCAATGAAGAAATGGTTCGAGCCTATGTGCAACTGCACGAGAGGGGCTTTGCCCACAGCGTGGAAGCCTGGCTGAAAGGCGAATTGGCCGGCGGGCTGTATGGGGTGAGCATCGGCGGGGCGTTTTTCGGCGAGAGCATGTTTCACCTGCGTGCCAATGCCTCGAAGGTGGCGCTGGTTCACCTGGTCCATCGGCTGCGCCAGCGCGGGTATGAATTACTGGACGCCCAGGCCGTCACGCCGCACCTGCAGCGCTTCGGAGCGGTGACCATACCGGCCAGCCGATACATGCAGTTGCTGCGGCGGGCCATCGACAAGGATTGCACGTTTGTGTGACCGTCTCCAGGGGTGGGTTGCGCTTTGGATACAAAGTCTTAACGTCCGCGCGGGCTTTGGCGGCCGGCCGGCGACTCGTCGCGGCGCGATTCAGAGCGTTCCACGCGAGGGGGATCGGAACGCTCCGGGCGGACTTGCGGGCGCTCCAGCATGCGCGGTTCGGGGCGCTCCATGCGCGGGGCCGGGCGCTCGATGCGGGGTTCATCCCTTTCGATGATGCGCGGGGCGGGACGTTCGATGCGCGGCTGCTCCCGTTCAATCCGCGGCTGCTCGCGCTCGATGCTGCGCGGCTCCTGGCGCTGCGGGCGCGGAGCGGGACGCTCGACCTTGGGCGGTTCGCTGCGTTCTACCTTGGGCGCTTCCTGCTGGCGCGGGGCCGGCTGGCGCACCGTGGGCGGGGCGGGCTGCTGGGTGCGCGGCGGCTCCGGAGTGCGGCGCGGCGGCTCCTGGAGATCGCTGCGGTCGCTGCGAATCGGCGGGCGCACGTTCACCGTGGGCGGCGCCGGCCGGTTTATCGTCGGCCGCTCGATGGTTGAGGGTTCAGCGCCGCGCAGTCCCGAGGAGGGCCGGCTGGGGCGGACCAGGACCGGCTGGGGGGCTGTGCCGGCGGGCAGGGCGCTGTCGCGGCGGCGCAGGGCATCATCGCGCCGCTGCAGGGTGTCGCGGCTGCGGTCGGCCAGGTCCTGCCGCCGCTCATAGCGGCTGTCACGCACATCCCAGCGGTGGTCGCGGTCACGGTCGATAATAATCACGTCGCGGTCGTGATGGTGATGGCGCCACGGCCGCACCAGCACCACGCTGCTGTAGAGCGACGGCCACCAGATCCAACTGCTGTAGTAATAGCTGCTGGGCCACCAGGGCTGGTAGACGTAGGCCGGCGAATAGTCGCGATAGATATAGTTGTTATATACGTACGTGGGCGGCGGGTAATAGGTGCTGGACTCGTAGGTGCTGGTTTCGACGTAGCGCGGCGCGGGGGTGGTGGCCTGCGGCGGCGGGGCCGGAGGCTCGGCCGGCGGGGCAACCCGGGCGCTGGGCTCGGCCGGCGGGGGGGCGGGCGCCGGCTGCGTGCTGGCGCGAGCCTGTTGATAGGCCTCGGTCGCCTGCCTGTAGGCGTCGGCGAAATGCTGGCGGGCCTCCAGCTGCTTACGCAACTCAGGTAGCGCATCGCGCGTGGCCTGCGGGACCTGTGCCGGGTCGGCTTCGACATCGTACCACGCCAGGAGCTGGCCGGCCGTCCGCTGCACGAAGGGCTCGGCCGGCGCGTGGCGCACGGCCGAAAGAATCTGGGCCAGCGCCGCCTGCGGCTGGCCGCGCTTGGCGCTCATGTAGGCCGCCACCGCCCAGGCCAAACCGTCGTTGGGCTGCCGGCGAATCAGTTCCTGAGCCTGGACGTCGGCCATCTCCGGCAGGCCAAAATCCACCATGCGCTGCACGAAGGCGCCGGGCACGGCGGGGTTGTCGCGCTGGGCGGCGCCGATGCGCGCATACGCCTCGATGGCCGCCGACGGATCAGCGGCCTGACGGATGGATTGAACGGCCGGGTCCAGAGGCACGGTCGTGGCGGGAACCGGCGGCGCGGGTTGAGCCGAAGCGGCGACGGACAGGATGCCAACGATCAAAGCAAGGGTTATCGCAAGGCGTGCGTTCATGGCGCACCTCCCGTGGCCCAAGGGCCACATCCCTCAAGACACCTATTTTAGCCATTCGTTGGGCCTGCTGGCGAGCAGGCGGATTGGCAAGCGATGCGCCTCTTAAGCCCTCAAGTTGTCCGGGGATACAGGCGGATTCTACCGCGCAGGGCGCGATGGACGGGGATGGGCCAGACCGGGGCCGGGTCGGCATGGTGATTGCAGAAGAAGCCCGGCCACCTTCGGCAGTTCGCCGCGCGGCGGAGGCAGGTGGCGGTATCAGCACCAAGGAGCTTGTTATGGAGATGAATTCATTGCAGGACGTATTCGTCGATGAGCTGCGCGATCTGCTCAACGCCGAACAGAAGATCCTCAAGACGCTGCCCAAGATGGCCAAGAAAGCCGGGCACCGGGAACTGCAAAGCGCCTTTCAGGAGCACCTGGAGCAGACCAAGGGACAGGTCCAGCGCCTGGAGAAGATTTTCGAATCGATGGGCATGGCCGCCCGCGGCAAGCGCTGCAAGGGCATTGAGGGCATTATCGAGGAAGGCCAGGACCTGATCGAGGAATCCGAGGACCAGGATGTGACCGACGCGGTGTTGATCGGCGCGGCCCAGAAGGTCGAGCATTACGAGATCGCCGCTTACGGCACCGTCCGCACCTATGCCCAGCTTTTGGGCAACACGCAGGCGGCCAAGCTCCTGCAGCAGACCCTCGATGAGGAAAAGCAGACCGATCGCAAGCTGACGGAACTGGCCCAGAGCAACATCAACACGGAGGCGGTGCATACACCGGCGGCCTGAGGCGCCGCGGCCGGCGGGAGCAGACCCGGGCGACAAGGAAGGAACGCAGCAGTGATGGCAGAACGTGAAGTCAATCAGCGACCCGAGGGCAGCCCGCGGGAGGCGGGGCCCTCGGACCATTCGCAGAGCGGTTCGGAAGACCGCAGCGCCACACGCGGATTCGGCGCGATGGAGCGAGAGCATCAGCGGCAGATCGCAGCGCGTGGGGGTGCCGTGGTCAGCCGCAACCGCCAGCACATGGCCCAGATCGGCCAGCGCGGCGGCCAGGCCATCAGCCGCAACCGTACCCACATGGGCGATATCGGCCGCAAAGGCGGCGCGGCGGTGAGCCGCAACCGCGAGCATATGGCCCAGATCGGACGACGCGGTGGCCAGAGCGTCAGCCGCGACCGCCAGCACATGGCCCAGATCGGGCGCAAGGGCGGTACTTCGGTCAGCCAGGATCGGAGCCACATGGCCGACATCGGCCGCAAAGGCGGCGAAGGCCGGGCGGAGTAAGACTTGAATCTGGCCAGGGAGGTACGGAGGCGCGACGCCGTGCCTCGGGGTGAGTCAGCGGGTAGGGTCCGCCGACGGACGCAGGGGAAAGGCCTGATTCGCGGACACGCGCTATCGCGGCTATCTGCGGACCACGAACGGTCAATGGTCCGCAGGGCCGCAGCGAGCGCTTCTTGTTAATCCGAAGCATGTTCGCCAGCGACCCGGCGGACCCTACGGTTTCCGTGTCAGCGCGTTAGGTCTGCTGAGGGACGAGGGGGAAGGCCATGATGCGTTTTCGCGGCCGTCTGCGGACCACATATGGTCAATGGTCCGCAGGGCCGCCGCGAGCGCTTCTTGTTAATCCCAAGCATGTTCGCCAGCGGCCCGGCGGCCCCTACGGTGTCCGTGGCAGCGCAGGCTTCCGCGCGGGGCGATTGCCACTTCAATCGCTGATAACAGCCTGGATCACCGCCTGCTGGTCTTCGGCGCTGAGGTGGTTGTAGAACGGCAAGCGCACCAGGCGGTCGCTGACGTCCTCGGCCACCGGGCAACTGCCCGGGCGGCCGCCAAGCATCCGGCCCATAAACGAGAGGTGCAGCGGCAGGTAATGAAACACCGCCAGGATCGAGCGCTGCGCCAGCCGCTGGATCAGCGCCTGACGCGCCTCCAGCGAGGGCATCAGCAGGTAATACATGTGCCACGCCTGGGCGCAATGCTCAGGCACCACGGGCGTGCGCACGCCGCGGGCGGCGGCCCAGTCGGCCAGTTGCGCCTGATAGGTCCGCCAAATGCGCTGGCGGGCCGATTGAATGGCCTGGTGTTGCTCCAACTGCCCGAACAAGAACGCCGCCAGCACATCCGACACGACGTAGCTGGAGCCGATGTCCATCCAGGTGTATTTGTCGATCTGGCCCCGGAAAAAGCGCGCGCGGTTCGTGCCTTTTTCGCGGATGATCTCGGCCCGCTCGATGTAGCGCCGATCGTTGATGACCAGGGCGCCACCTTCGCCGCAGGTGAAGTTCTTGGTTTCGTGAAAACTCTGGGTCGCCAACTGGCCGAAGGTTCCCAGCGGCCGGTCCTTGTACCGGCCCAGCAGGCCGTGGGCGTTGTCCTCGATGATGGCCAGGTCATGGCGCTGGGCCAGGGCGACGATGGCGTCCATCTCGCAGCCCACGCCCGCATAATGCACCGGCACGATCGCCCGCGTGCGCGGCGTGATGTGCCGCTCCAGCCGCGATTCGTCCAGGTTCAGCGTATCGGGCCGGATATCGGCAAAGACGATGCTGGCCCCGCGCAATACGAAGGCGTTGGCCGTCGACACAAAGGTAAACGAGGGCACGATCACCTCGTCCCCCGGCGCGATATTCAGCAGCAGGGCGGCCAGTTCCAGGGCGTGCGTACACGAGGTGGTCAGCAGCACGCGGGGCGCGCCCAGCATCTGCTCCAGCAGCGCCTGGCACTTGCGGGTATAGGTCTGGTCGCCGGCGATCTGGCCGATGAGCAGCGCCTGGGCGATGTGCTCCAGCTCGCGGCCCATGGTCGAGGACCGATTGAAGGGAATGGCATAGGGGCTCATGGCAGTCGCAGCTCCCGGCGCAAGTTGCCGCCGAGGATCTTGGCCTGGTCCTCCTGCGAAAGCCCCAGGTCGCGCACGGCCTGGAGACCGACGTTGACTTCGCGCTGGCGGTAATAGGGAAAGTCCATGCCGTAGATGATGTAATCAGCGCCCACCTGGGCGACCAGCTCCCGCAGGCGCTCGGGGCCCAGATACCAGAAGCGGTTCACCTCGGGGCAGAAGCACGAGGACAAACCGGCAAAGACGTTGCAGCGCTTGTCGGGCTCCCAGGGCGGGGGCAGGTGGTTGAAGAGGACGGCCAGGGTCTCGGCGAAAAAGTGATAGCCGCCCACGTGTTCGAGGCTGAAGCGCAGGCGCGGATATTGCCAGGCCACCTCGTCAAAGAGGATGGGGCGGGTCTTGAGCAGGGGGCTGGCGTGTACGCCGCAGTGAAAGGTGATAAACAGGTCCAGGTCCTGGGCGACGGCGTAGACCTCGTGGGCACAGGGGTCCAGGATGCCGAATTCCTGGGCATTGGGGTGGAACTTGACGCCGCGCAGGCCCAGGTCGGCGATATGGCGCACCTGGTCGCGCAGGTCCTGGCGGCGCACGTCGACGGTGCCAAAGCCGCACAGGCGCGGCTGGCTTTTCAGCTCGGCGGCCAGCCAGTCGTTGGGCGCCAGGGCGTCCTGACACGCGTGGGGAAAGGGGGCAAAGCACACCGCCTGCTCGATGCCGCAGTCATCCATCAGGCGCAGCAGCGTGTCGATGGTGGCATCGCTCTTCATGGCCGGCGGAAACACGTGGGCGTGGTGGGCGGAAATTCGCATGGCTAAGTTTATGCAAGGCCCAGCCGCGTCAGCGGGCGCATTGTCCTAGACCAGCTTGACCTGGATCGAGCCGGTTTTCACGCCCCTGCGGGCCAAAGCCAGATCATGGGCGTCCTCGTAGTTGCGCACCAGGACCGACCAGTCGAACATTTCGCCGAGGCGCTCGACCTTGTTGCGCAGCTCGATGCGCTCGCGGCGCGTCAGTTGCACAAAGGCCCATAAATAATCGACCAGGTCCTCGGTGCTCTGCTCAAAGCCGCGCGAGGAGCGCGGCAGCACGCAGATGCCCTGCTGGGCGGCCGAGGGGACATTGCGCTGCACGTAGGCCCCGAAGCCGCTGAGGTCCGTGGTCACCGCCGGCACGCCCAGGGCGACCGATTCCATGGGCGTGTAGCCCCAGGGCTCATAGTAACTGGGGAAGATGCCCATATGGCAGCCGCGCACGAACTGCTCGTAATCCATGCTCAGCAGCGGACTGGTGGCGGTCATGAACTCGGGATGGAACACGACCTTGACCGGGTCGTCGGCCGAGTTCAGCAATCCGCGATGCCGCAAATGCGCCAGCACCGGGTCGCGGGCGTCATCGACCATGTCGTGGGTGACGATGACCGGCTGGCGGCCGTTGCGCCAGGCGTGCACGGCGCGGCGCAGGCGCACCTGGGCGTCCTCGGGCAGCAGCTCGTGATAGCTGGGCAGTCGGCCGGTGGCCGCCGCATGAAACAGCCGACGGCCCATGTCCTCCCTGGTGCTCTGGCAGGTGTTGCGCAGGTCATCGAACATCGACTGGTTCTGCAGCACGCTGACGTTGATATGGCGCGTGGCCGAGCGCGTGATGACAAAAGCGACGATGGTGGGTGGATCGCTCTGGCTCTTGAGGCGCTGGTTGAGCCGCCACAGGGCCTCCAGGTAGAGGTCCATACCCTTGTTGCGATATTCGTAGCGGCCGCTGGTGAACAGGTAGAGCGTTCGTTCCAGATCAAAGGTATAGGCCGGGAAAAAATGCCCCATCACAAACTCGTGGATGCGTTCCTTGAATTCCCGGTGCAGGTTCTGAAACTCGTGCAAGGCGGCGAAGCGCTGGATGTTCAGCCCGTTGGGCACGATGACATCAGGCTCGCGGCCCAGCAGCTTGGCCGACTCGCGGGCGGTGACCTCGCTGACCGTGGTGAAGACCGTGGCGGCGTGGGCGGCGGCCCGCTCGATGGCGAAGCGCGGATAGATGTTGTACTTGGCGGCCTCGGCGTCGGGATCCAAAAACGGCAGATGCTGATAGAACTCGGGGCTGTCGCTGGCCAGATAGCGCCCCAGCAGCGTGGCGTGCGTGGTGAACACCGTGGAGATGGGCAGCCCCAGGTGGGCGATGCGCGGTACCGCGACCCCGGCCATCCACTCGTGAAAATGGGCCAGGATGGAGCGATCCTTGGCGATGTCGGCCAGTTGCCGCAGGAACTCGGTCACGGCAAAGCCGAAGGCGATGACCTCGTTGACTTCGCCGTCGCTGCTGAGCGTGGAGATGCCGTGGTCCTTCCACATCAGGTACTTGTCGGCGTCCAGTGAGTGGTAGCGGGCGCGGTAGTCCAGCAGGATGACATTGGGCCGCCCGGGCACCAGCCAGCGTCCGAAGTGGCAGGGCATGCCCGCATCGCGCAGGCGATCCAAAGCCTGGCGGATGAAGCCCTCGGTGGGTCGCTCCTCGAATTCCAAGGCGGCGGTCTGGGGGTTGTAGGGCCCGATCAGGAAATAACGCTCCTGCCAGCGCTCGAGCATGGCCGGGGCCTTGGTGCGCAGGACGGTATAGATGCCGCCCAGTTGCCAGCAGACTTCCCAGGCGACCTCGAACAGCAGCGGCGCCTGCAGCGGCTGGGCCGGCTCCGCAGTGACAGGCAGCAACGGCGCCGCCGGCTGGAGGGCACCGGCGCCGGGCACGACGGCGGCGGCCGCCGCTTCGACGGCCGATCGCCCGGTGCCGGCCGGCGCGGAACTGGTCTTGGGATGTGAACGCGCTTTGGCCTTCAAGCAAACCTCACCATTTGGACGGCGTCCATTATCACCCAGCGCGGCCCGGATGCCAAAGCGCTGCGAGTCGGCCGCAACCGGCGCCGCCGTCCGTGCCGATAAGAACAAGACCATGACTCAAGCGAATAACCCCCTGGACTATCAGCCCAAGCGCGGCGGGTCGCTGCTGAGCGGCCTGCGGCTGGTGATTTTCGTGGTCGGACTGGTCCTGCTGGCCGCGGGGCTGATCTGGTCGGTCTGTCCCCTGATGCCCCGGGAGGTCAAGATCGGCAAAGTTGTTGTTGTTGGCCTGATGGGCGTGCCGGGCATTGCCGTCAGTTCGTCGGCAAAATATCTGGCCAGCCTCGCGGTCTACGTGGGGCTGTTTCTGCTCACGCAGTGGCTGCTGCTGGCGCCGCGCGGAACCTGGCGCATCCGCCTGGGCGACGAGGCTCGGCCGCTGTGGCGCAGCGCTGTGGCCGGCGGCATGGTGGCCATGCTGCTGAGCATCGGGCTGGTGGCCAGCATCCAGGAACTGCGCGGGCGCTGGAAGGGTTTCGATGTGGAAGGGGGCTACGGCTACGTCGGCTACGGCGCCGGCTGGCTGCTGACGATGGGCGGAATCTGGCTGGGCTGGGCAGTGGTCTTTGCCCTTTACTATCGCAGCCTGGACCGGCGCCTGATCGTTTCGCGCCTGCTGCGGCTGTTGATCGGAGGCACGATCCTGGAATTGCTGGTGGCCGCTCCGGTGCATGCTTTGGCCAAGCCTGACGACCAGCTCTCGTCCGAGTGTTACTGCGCGCGGGGCTCGTATACCGGCCTGGTCTTTGGTCTGACGGCCGCGCTATGGCTCTTTGGACCGGGGTTGCTGCTGCTGTTTCTGCGCGAGAAAAAGCGCCGCCAGCACCTGGTGCCGTAACATCGCATTGGTCTTTCCCACGCGCTTTTTAGTTCCCGAAGATCACCTTCTGGCCGTCGAAGCGCACGGTTTGCTGGCCCACGGTCACCTTGGCGTCCAGGCCGGTGCCTTCCACCTTCACGGCCGGGGCCGCCCCGCGCTGCAGGGTGAGGATGACGAAGAAACTGCCGCTGTCGGCGGTGGCGCTGATGCGGCGGAAGCTGGCCGTGGCTCCCTGCCAGCGGCGATAGTCGATATGCCCCGGGGCGCTGGGATCGATCTTCACGTCAGGGCTGACGAAGATCGCCTTCATGCTGGCATCGCTATAGGACATGGTGAAGGTGTTGCCCTCGGCCTTGACGGTCGGGGCGCCATCCTTGGGGCTGGGGATCTGCCAGTTCCAGTCGCGCTTTTTGCCGCCCTGGATTTTGTCCACCAGCACCAGCAAAGCCGGCGCTCCGCACTTGCCGGAGTAGTCGATGCCGAAGGCCCGCAGGCCCGTGATTCCCGAGTCCTCCCAGTTGTCGTCAAAGCGCAGGCCGTTGTAATCGTACAAGGCTGAGCGCGCCATCTTGGGCGCCTCGTCGGTGGCGGGGTTACGGTCGATGACAATACCACCGGTCTTGGTCTTCACCGCCTTGCGCCGCGCCTCGACCAGCTTGGTGGTGCCGTAGATGTCGTTGAGGTCCACCGTCAGCGTTGCCGAACCGTCGGGCATCGCCTGGTAGTGCGTGGTGCGGCCGCTGGCGATGTCGTCGGTGGTGTCCTCGGGAAGCAGAACCACCGGCTCCTCGCTGCGATAGCCTTCCTTGGCGTGATAGCCCGCGGCCCACTGGTGGCCCAGGCCCCACAGCCTGAGGCTGCCGGCGCAGGGGACCCTCCAGCCTTTAACCAGGTGGTGCATGGCGTGGACCTGGAAGACGAAGTCGTCGCCGCCCTCGTAGCCGTTGCGGAAGCCATACCAGCCGTAATAGGGCGCGACCCAGGTCTTGGTCATGCCCTGGCGAGGATGGATGGCTTTGAGTTCCAGCGGATAATGCAGCAGCACGTGAGCCAGGTACAGTCCGCCACTGTCGCCGGTCAAGAGCCCGCCCAGGGTGCTGGGATCGTCCTCGGTCACCCTGGCCACATGGTTCCACATGGCCTTGATGTAGGGCTTGTACTCCTCGGGGATCACCGGGAAGTTGGCCGCCACAAAACGCATCGGCCAGCCGCCGATCGGGCCCAGCATGTCATGGCGCTGGCTGCCATCGGCAAAAAACACGGTCTGGACCATGCGGCGGATTGTGGTCATGCGCACGTCGGGCCGAAAGCTGGCTTCCTTGCCGAACATCCGCATGTAGCAGGTGTTGTAGACCAACGGATACCAGTTGGCGATGTCGGAATAAATCTTGGTCTCGGCGCCGTAACCGCCGTCACCCATGCCGTAGCGATAGTGGCGGTTCATCTGCAGGAAACCGTTGTAAAAAGCCGCCAGGCGGTCGGGGTGGGCCCCGCCGGTTTGTTCCCAGGTGCGCAGATTGGCCTCGTACAGCGCCAGCATGCGCGGATACTGGGCCTTGTACTGGTCCAGCTTGCCGGTCTTGGCCCACAGCTTGGCCTGCAGATCGCCCTTGGTCTCGATTTCTTCCGGGGCGACAGGTTTGCGTGGCGGCGGGCCTTTTTCCCCGAACATTGCCAGGCTGGCGATGGCCGGGGCACCGCGGCCGGGGCCGTAAAAGTTGCTGCACGGATGGAAGTTGGCGCCCGCCGGGGCCAGCGAGCGCTGCATGAAGGATACTTCGCGGTCCAGGTCCTCGGTCAGGGTGATGCGGAATTCGGCCGGCCAGGCCTCGTAGCACAGGTCATAGGCAAAGGCGATGGCGACCAGTTGATGACCGATGAAGCCCGTGCCACCGCCACCCTCGGGTGAGAGGTTGTGGTTGAAGCCCTCGATGATTTTCTGCGCTCGTTCGGCCGCGGCTTTGTCACCGGTCAGTTGATAGAGCATGCCCAGGGCGACCAGGTCGCCGGCCGCGGCCGACTTGCGGTTGGCCTCCAGGTAAGCCTGCCCCAGCGGGGTCTTCAGCCGCTCCTGGATCCACGGCAGGTCGTGTTTGCGGAACAGCAGGCGCGGGCGCTCGGTGGGGTCCAGCGGTTTGTAGTCCTTGATGCGCATGGGGCGCGGCGGCCCCAGTTCGCACGTGGCCTTGCCGCTGACGGGATTGTCGTTGTATTTGCCGCTGAAGGTTCCCTCCATGACGCTGCCGTTGCCCTTGAGGTCCACCTGGTAAGTGGCCTCGCCGCCGCTGACCCACATGTCCGCGCCGATGGTGGCCAGCATCCTGATCGTCATGGTGCCGTTGGCGGCCTTGAATTCCTGCACGAAGCCATAGTGGTCGCCGTTGTTGTGGCTCAGGGCTATGCCTCCCAGGCGGTCCCAGCGGCCGTTCTCGGCCTCGCCCTCGAAGATGATGTGCTTGTCCTTGGCGAGGGCGTTGTAAAGCACCATTCGGATGGTGCCCGTATAGCCCTCGGCCGCCTTGGCGCAGAGCGGGGCCACGAAGAAACAGACCAACAAAGCGATTTTGATGCGCAGCATAGTAAGAGTCTCCACCGGCGTTCCCGGCATCTTATATACCACGCTCCGCAGCCGGGGTTGACGAGAAAATACCGATGGGCACCCCGATGTGGGCGTCGGCGGCGCCTCTGCAAAGAAGCCGTGTTTGACACATGCGGGGGTCAGGCTACGCTCTGCGCCGCATGGGTTTTCGCCTGCTGACGCTGGTCATCCTTATCGCGGTGGGCTGCGACCGCGCCCCCGACATGCCCGCCACCCGGCCGGCCGGCCGGCGCGTGGCCTCCCTGTCCCCGGCGGCCACCGACCTGATCCTGGGTATGCAGGCGCGCGATGCCCTGGTGGCCGTCAGCAATCACGATGTGGCCCAGCCGCTGATCGCCGCGCTGCCGCGCGCCGGCGACTACCAGAACACCGACTGGGAACTGCTCTCGCGCCTGCGCCCCCAGATCATGGTGGTGCAACTGGCCGAGGCACGCATGCCACCGGGCTTGCGCCAGCGCGCTGGGCGCCTGGGCATCGAGCTGGTCAACATTCGCATCGAGCGCCTCGAAGACATCTTTTCGACGCTCCAGGTCCTGGGAAAAGCCCTGGACCGCCAGCAGGCCGCCCAGGCGGCCGTCGGGCGCCTCCGCCGCCAGTTACAATCCGTGCAGGCCAGCGTCGCCGGGCGCCCGCCCGTCAACGCGCTGATCGTCTGCGATACCGGCACGCTCAGTATCGCCGGCTCGGGCAACTTTCTGGATGACCTTTTGCGGCTGGCCGGCGGCGTCAACGTCGCGGCCGACTTTGCCGACCCCTGGCCAACCATCGACGTAGAGAAGCTCTGGGAACTGGCTCCGCCGGTGGTGCTGCAACTTGTGCCCCAGGCCAGCCCCCAGCAACTGAAAAGCGCCCAGGAATTCTGGGCCCGCCTGGCCAGGCTGCCGGCCGTGCGCGATGGCCGGGTCTATACCTTCACCGACTGGTATTTGCTGCATCCCGGTTACGAGGTCGGCTTGGTGGCCCGGAAGATGGCCGCCGCGCTGCATCCCTCAACCGCCACCGCCTCGGCCATCACCCCGGCCCCGGCCAGCGGAGGCACGCCATGAAACGCTGGAGCCTGGGCCGACTACTGCTGGAAAGCGCCCTGTGGGCGGCCGGCTGGGCACTGGTAGCGCTGGGCTGCATGTTCGTGGGTTCCAGCGGCGTTCACTGGCCGGCCCAGCAGCAACTGGCCTTTCGCCTGGAAGTGGTGCTGCTGGCATCCCTGGTCGGCGCGGCCCTGGGCTGCGCGGGCATGGCTTACCAGGCGGTCCTGCGCAATCCGCTGGCCGATCCCTATTTGCTGGGCGCCAGCAGCGGAGCCTCGCTGGCGGCCTACCTGTGGCGCTTTGAGCTGATGACCCCGCTGGCGCTGGGACTTGTGGGCGGCGCCCTGAGCCAGCAGGCCTTTGCCTTCGTCGGGGCGGCGCTGTCGGTGGGCGTGGTTTTTCTGATCGCCCAGCGCCGCGGCCGGCTGGAGCCGGTGACGCTGCTGCTGTGCGGCGTGATCGTCAATGCGGTCAACGCGGCGGTTTTCCTGCTGATCAACGCCCTGCGCAAGGATATGACCTCCGCCAGCGGCGGCATGCTCACGTTCCTGGTCGGCGGAATCCAGACCAACCTCACCAGTCAACAGGCTCTTTCGGCCGCCGCTGTGGTGGCCGTGGGCTGGATACTGCTGCTGCTGATCAGCGGCCGGTTGAATCTGGCCGGACTGGGCGAGGCCGAAGCCACCGCCCTGGGCACGCGCATCCATCGTCTGCGCTGGCTGGCGCTGATCGTGGCTTCGCTGATCACGGCGGCAGCGGTGGCCATCAGCGGTCCGGTGGCTTTCGTGGGGCTGGTCTGTCCGCACGTGGCGCGGCTGGTGGTGGGCGGCGACCAGCGGCGGCTGCTGCCGGCGGCCACCGCCGTGGGCGCCATGCTGCTGGCGCTGGCCGACGGCGGCTCGCGCTTTTTGGCCGGCCGGCATATGGCCGAAACGCTTTTGCCCGTCGGCGTGCTGACGGGCCTGCTGGGCGGACCCTTCTTCCTGGCCCTGTTATGGCGAGCCGATCGCGGGCAGCGAACCTGATTCCCATGCTGATGCGCGCTACCAACCTGGGCTTTGCGTATGGACGGCGAATGGCCTTGCGCCAGGTGAGCCTGGGCTTGGACAGTGGGCGCATTGTGGCTTTACTGGGGCCCAACGGCAGCGGCAAGAGCACGCTCATGCACGTGCTGCTGGGCCACCTGCGCGGCAGCGGACAAATAACCTGGGACGAGGTCCCGCTGGAGAACTGGTCGCGCCGCGCTCTGGCGCGGCGGGTGGCCTATCTGCCGCAGTTTGCCTCCTTTGAGCCCGGGCAGACGGTGGCCCAGACCCTGCGGCTGGGGCGCGCGCCCTACTGGGGACCGCTGGGCCTGGAGTCGCCGCGCGATCTGCAGGTGGTCCACGAAGTGGCCGCGCTTTTGGACCTGACGGATCTGCTGGACCGTCCGATGGACCAGCTTTCCGGCGGGCAGCGCCAGCGGGCTCTGATCGGCCGCTGTCTGTCGCAGGAGCCGGCGGCTTTGCTGCTGGATGAGCCCAGCGCCTCGCTGGATTTGAAGCATCACCTGGAGCTGCTGCAACTGCTGCGGCGGCTTTGCACGCAGCGCCATCTGGGAGTGCTGATGGCATCGCACGACCTGAACCTGGCCGGGGCGTTTGCCGACGAGCTGGTGCTGCTGTGCGAAGGCCAGGTCGCCCAGGCCGGCGCGCCGCAGGCTCTGCTGCACGAAGACCTGATCCAGCGCGTCTACGGCGTGCCGGTGCAGCGCATCGAGCGCCCGGGCCAAGCCCCCGCGGTGCTGCCGCGGCTGTGATTCAGGTTCGCGGATGGGCCGGATCAACGGCCCCGGCCTGGGCAAAGCCGCGCTGCCGCAAAAGGCATGCATCGCAATGCCCGCAGGGCACGCCTTGGGGGTCCGGGTCATAACACGAATGCGTCAGGCCATAGTCCACGCCCAGCTTCAGCCCCAGGGCGATGATCTGGGCCTTGGTCATGTGCAGCAGCGGCGCCACGATGCGCAGCGGCGGGCCGCCCTCCACGGTCATGCGCGTGGCCAGGTTGGCCATGCGCTCAAAGGCCTCGATGTATTGCGGGCGGCAGTCGGGATAGCCGCTGTAGTCCAGGGCGTTGACGCCCATAAAGATGTGCCGCACGCCCAGCACTTCGGCCCAAGCCAGGGCATAGCTCAGAAAAATGGTGTTCCTGGCCGGCACATAGGTGATGGGGATCGCGGCCTCCATCTGTCGCGGGTCGCGGTCCTTGGGCACGGCCAGGTCGGCGGTCAGGGCGCTGTGGCCAAAGGCCCGCAGATCAATCTGCACCACGCGATGCTCGGCCACGCCATAGCCGGCCGCCAGGCGGGCGGCGGCCTGCAGCTCGAAGCGATGACGCTGGCCATAGTCAAAGCTCAGGGCATACAGGGGGGCAAAGCCGTCTGAGCGCGCGATGGCCAGGCAGGTGGCCGAATCCAACCCGCCCGAAAGCAAAATGATGGCCGGCGAAGCGCCCATGGCTCCTATGCTATGAGCCAGAGCGGAATTTGCCACACGGGACGTTGGCGCGGGTTGGCGTTTGGCGACTCACTGAGCGGGCAGGTCGCGCAGTCGTGCCCCCAGCAGGCCGACCCTGATCCCGTTTTTGCGCAGAAGGCGCGTGGCCTTGCCGTTGACGGCCAGCAGCACCATCAAGCCCAGCAGTGGTATGAGCGCCACGATACCCAGGACGACGACGACGCAAGCTGTGCCATAGATTCGGATGGCCAGGCGGAACACAAAGACCGCGCCGGTTACCGCCACGGCCAGGGCGGCCAGGCGAAACACTACGATGGCGCCGACAGTCGCACCGGCCTTCACACCGCCGGTGGACGCTGGCGGAATCACAAGGACATACGCCGGCATCATAACGATCTGGGCCAGCACGCAGTAGATGATGTATTTCTGCAGCACGGCGATGACGCGGGGACTGCCGCTGGTGCCGCTGGCGTAATTGAGCACCACAGGTTCCGGTGGTGGGGGTGGAATTTGACTCATGGCCGCAATTATATGTACCGCCCGGCTGCTACCAAGCCTGCCGTTGCGGGTCATTCGCCCCGGCAGTATGTTTCGCTGAACAACGACCAACCAACAACTACCAACTATCAACTCAGCCCCATGAAAATCCACGAATACCAAGCCCGCAAGCTGCTGGCCGACGCCGGCGTGCCCGTGCCCCAGGCCGAGGTGATCTACACCCCCGACCAGGCCGCCGCGGCCTTCAAGACCCTCGGCGCCCCGGTGGCGGTGATCAAGGCCCAGGTCTATGCCGGAGGGCGCGGCAAGGCCGGTTTCGTGAAGCTGGTGCGCAGCGCCGACGAAGCGCTGGACGTGGCCCGCTTCATGCTGACCCATCGCATGGTCAGTGCCCAGACCGGGCCCGAGGGCGTGCCCGTGAATGTGCTGCTGATGGCCGCGGGCGTGGACATCGCCAGGGAGTATTACCTGGGTCTGACCGTGGACCGCACCCGCAATACGGCCACGCTCATCGCCAGTGCCGAAGGCGGCGTGGAGATCGAGGAAGTCGCCCGCCGCAGTCCCGAAAAAGTTCTCAAGATTCCGCTGCATCCGCTGCTGGGTCTTCAGGCCTACCAGGCGAGGCAGGTCGCCTTCAAGCTGGGTTTTGCCGACAAGCTGGCCGGCGAGGCAGCGCGGCTGATGCTGAATCTGTCCTCGGTGTTCTTCAACCTGGACGCTTCGCTGGCCGAAATCAATCCGCTGGTGCTGACCCGCGACGGCAAGCTGCTGGCCATCGATGCCAAGATCAGCTTTGACGACAACGCCCTGTTTCGCCACAAGGAGATCGAGGCCCTGGCCGACGAATCGCAGGAAAATCCCCTGGACGTGCGGGCCCGCAAGGCCAATCTCAGCTATATCAACCTCGACGGCAGCATCGGTTGCCTGGTCAACGGCGCCGGCTTGGCGATGGCCACCATGGACATCATCAAGCTGCACGGCGGCGAGCCGGCCAATTTCCTGGACGTGGGCGGCTCGGTCACGCCCGAGGGCGCCATCGAGGCCTTTCGCATCATCCTGGCCGACCCGCGCGTGCGCGGAATCCTGGTCAACATTTTCGGCGGCATCGCCAAGTGCGACCTGATCGCCCAGGCCCTGGTGGCCGCCGGGCGCGAGCTGGGCTTCAAGGTGCCGGTGGTCGTGCGGCTGGAGGGAACCAACGTCGAGCCGGCCCGCAAAATCCTGGCGGAGGCCCGCGCCCAGTTGCCCACGCTGATCACCGCCACCGATCTCACTGACGCAGCGCAGAAAATCGTCGCCGCAGCGGCCGCGTAGAGCCACAACGTCAGCCATGTGGACCACCCCTCAGCGCAGAATCCTGGCCCTGGCAGTCCTGGTCGTGCTGGCGCTGCTGAGCTGGCAGGCAGCGCGCCATTCGATGTACGTGGCTTCCGACCCGGCCGATCCGGCGCCCCGCCCCGCCCAGTTGTCGGGCCGCGTTGATCCCAACACCGCCGACTGGGCCACGCTGGCGGCCCTGCCGGCCCTGGGTCAGGCGCAGGCCCGGCAGATCGTGGCCTATCGCCAGTGGTTTGCCGGGCGCTACCCCGGCGAAAAACCCTTCCGACAAGCCAAGGACCTGGCCAACGTCCAGGGGATCGGGCCCTCCACCGTCAGCGCCCTGGAGCCCTACCTGGACCTGCCCCCGGCAGTTGCGCCTTAACCGCCAAATCTGCAAATTCGGCCCATTTTTTGGCCTAATACGGATCACTCCGGGCCGTTATAGGTAAGGCAGCCGCCGAGGCTGCCGCGGCGCAGGCAGGGTGCCGGCCGCCATCCATCAAGGGGGATACGCCCATGCCCGTGAAGCGTTCGCGGAAGAACCGTCGCCAGGGTTTGCTGACGCCCTGCGCGTCGGCGGCGGAACTGGCCGCCTGGGTCAAGGAATATCGCAACCTGGAGGTGACCGCGCGGGCGGTGTGCCCGGGCCACCAGGCACCGCTGGATTATCTCTGGCATGCTTATCACGAGCCGGCGGCCGACGTGGTGGTCTGGGCGCCGCGCGGCGGCGGCAAGACGCGCCTGGGGGCGCTGGCGACGCTGCTGGACCTTTTGCACAAGCCCCCATGCCAGGTGCGCATCCTGGGCGGTTCGCTCGAGCAGAGCCTGCGCATGTGGGAACACCTGTATCCCGACGTGCTGGAGCTGGCCGAAACGCAACTCGAGGGGCGCAGCCGGGCGCGGCGGCTGCAACTGGTCGAGGGCTCGTCGGCGGCGGTGCTCACCCAGTCGCAGCGGGCGGTGCGCGGACTGCGCGTGCAGAAGCTGCGCTGCGACGAGGTGGAGCTGTTCGATCCGGCGGTCTGGGATGCGGCCCAACTGGCCACGCGCTCGCGCCCGGCCGACGAGCAGGGCCCCGCCGTGGCCGGCGTGGTCGAGGCCATGTCCACGCTCCATGCCCCGCGCGGCCTGATGCAGCGGATCCTGGAGCAGGCCCAGGCCGGCGGCGTGCGCATCATCCGCTGGTGTTTGCTGGAGGTGCTGCAGCGCTGCCCCCAGGATCGCCAGTGCAGCGCCTGCCCCCTGGCCGACGATTGCCGTGGCGTGGCCCAGCGGGCGTGCGGCGGCTTTGTCAGCATCGAGGACGCCATCGCCATGAAGCGGCGCGTCTCCCGCGAAACCTGGGAAGCCGAAATGCTCTGCCGCCGCCCGGCGATTCGCGACTGCGTCTTTCCCTTTTTTGATCCGGCCGTCCACGTGCGCCCCGGCGCCCTGGCCGGTCCGGCGGAAATATGGCTGGCGATCGACTTTGGCTTTGCCGCGCCGTTCGTGTGCCTGTGGGTGGCGGCCGGCGAAGACGGCACGGTCCACGTGCTGGATGAATATATCCAGGAGCAGCAGACGCTCACGCGCCACCTGGAGCGCATCGCGGCCAGGCCGTGGTCGAATGTGCGCCACCTGGCCTGCGATCCGGCCGGCTCAGCGCGCAACGAGCAGACGGCCGAGTCCAACGTCGCCCTGCTGCGCGCGGCCGGTTATATGGTGCATAAGAAGCGCTCGGCGATCGTCGACGGACTGGAGCGCATCCGCACTGGATTGTGTCCGGCGTCCGGCCCGCCTCGCCTGTACATCGACCCGCGCTGCCGGCGGCTGATCGCGGCCCTGCAGGGGTATCGCTATGCCCCCGGCGGCAGCGAACTGCCCATCAAGGACGGCACCCACGACCACCTGATCGACGCCCTGCGCTACTGGTACGTGAACCAGCCGGCCGCCGCCTGCGGCCCGCCGCGGCGCTACTGACGGCGCCGCAGCCGATCTGGCGCCGGTCGCTGGACCGCGGCGGCGGCGGACGTATCATCCCGGCCATGTCCACACCGGTGGTTCTGGGCGCGCTGATACTGGTGGCGTATGTGCTGGGCTCCATTCCGTGGGGCCTGGTGATCGCCCGCACGCGCGGTATCGATCCGCGCACGGCCGGCAGCGGCAACATCGGCGCTACCAATGTGGCGCGGCTGCTGGGCGGGAAATATTTTGCCCTGGTTTTCGCCTTGGACTGGCTCAAGGGATTCCTGCCCATCCTGGCCGCGTCGGCGTGGGTGCGCACCCACGAGCCGCATCCCTCCTGGGGTATTTATTTGCTGTGGCTGGGGGTGGGTTTGGCGGCGATCCTGGGCCACGTGTTCAGCCTGTTCATTGGTTTTAAGGGCGGCAAGGGCGTGGCCACCAGCGCCGGGGTGATGCTGGGGCTCTATCCCTATTACACGGTGGCGGGCGTGGCGGGGGTGCTGGTGTGGGGCGTGGTGTTCTGGATCTGGCGCTATATCAGCCTGGCCTCGATTTGCGGCGCCCTGGCGTTCCCGGTCTTGTACCTGCTGGCGGGGTGGGTCATGGGCTGGCCGGTGCTGGGTCAGCAGTCGCCGCTGCTGGTGGTGGGGGTAGTGATCGCCGGCCTGGTGGTGTGGAAGCACCGCGGGAACATCGCGCGTCTGCGGGCGGGGACCGAGAACCGCGCCGGCCAGCGCGCGGCGGCGCGTTCGTGACCGCGCATCGCCGCAGCGCTACAGCTCCACGAAACTCGAAGGCTGCTCCCACTGGTCGGGCTCGAAGCGTCGCTGCGGATTGACGGTGATGCGCCCCTCCTGGATCGTGATCTGCAGGCGCGGCAGCGCATGACGGGGCGGTCCGGCCGAGGGCTGGCCGGCGCTGTCGAAGATGCCCTTGTGGCGCGTGCACAGCAGGCGCTGGCCGTTACGCTCCTTGACCAGCGGGGCTTGCTGATGGCTGCACTGGCTCACGGGCGCATAGAGCCGGTTGCCGCGGCGCACCAGGAAGAATCCCTGCTTGGCCCAGCGGTCGTAGACGCCCTCGGCCGCAAAATCGCCGGCGACGCCGACCTCCACAGGTTCGGCGTCGCCGGCCAAGGCGCCGGGGCAGAGGGCACAGACACAGGCCGTCGCGGCCGCGGCGATAAAGTCACGTCGGTTCATGGCGGGCTTCTTAGTGAAAGAGTACGGCCGCGATGAGACGCAGTTGGAAATCAGGCTGGTCGTCGTGGTTGGACAGTTGCCGCATGGCCGTCAGCGTCGCCCAGAAGCGGCCGGCTTGGAATCCCACGGCCGGGCCGCCGTAGACGGTGGTGCCTTCGTACTTGCTCCAGCGCTCATATTCCGAAGCCACCGTCATCTCGGCGCCGAGCTGCCAGTTCTTGCCCAGGCTGTAGCTGGCGGCCAGGGCGTGGGCGAGCTTGCCTTCGACCTCGATCTCGCTGCCCTCGCGCTCCAGCTCGGTCTCCAGGATCAGGTTGTAGGCAAAAGCCCAGCGGCCGACATCCTTCTGGATCAGCAGCTTCTGCTCGAACTCAATCTCCTTGTCGCCGACGCTGACCTCGGCGTAGAGGCCCACGCCGACCGGATCGGTGACGGGATTGAGCAGGTAGACGATGGCTTCCAGGCCGATGGAGTCGAAACGACTGCCGGTGAACTTGTCGGAGTTCTCCACGTGCCAGTTGGGCAGGTAGAGGGCCAGGTCGAAGTTGTCGGCCAGTCCGACCTCGAACTCGTGGCGGAACTCGACGCGGTCGTAGCCTTTCTCAGCTTTCTTGTCGGTTTTCCACGTGACCCACTGCTCGTACTCCCAGTTGCCCTTGCCTTCGGAGTAGAGGTCATAGGTGAAGGTCCAAGGCCGGGGGTCGGCGACAGCCGGGGCGGCCAGACAGGACAAAGCCAGTACGAAGAGGAGCTTACGCATTGTCAATCCTTCCTATATAGAAATAGGTTAATACATTGCAACTGAGAACCATTCTCAGTTGTGTCAGGCCGGCAGAATAGCGGACTGGTTAGTCCTGTCAAGAGCCGGCGCGGGAAAATAGTAATCTATTATTCCTGTAGGAATGGTTGACAAATCGCGGCGCTTGGATAACATGGCTCCGGCGCCAGTGGCTGAGAGCGAGTCGGACGTGTTCTGGCCGGCCGGTTGGTGTATAAAGCGGTCCATGCGACTGCCGGACAGGCGGCCTCGCACTCTGGAGCAAGTAGAAGGGAAGCGAATGGTAAGCAGAATCTGGCTGGTTGTCGGGCTTAGTGTCTTTCTTGCTCTGGCCGGCTGCAAAAAGCAGCCGCCGGCCGCGGCCGGCCGTGCGCCGGCGGAAGTGCGCCTGGGGTATTTTGCGAATCTGACCCATGCCCAGGCGGTGCTGGGCGTGGACTCGGGCGAGCTGGCCCAGAACATTGCCCCGGCCAAGCTGAGCACCAAGATCTTCAACGCCGGGCCGTCGCTGGTCGAGGCTTTGTTTGCCCGCGAGATTGACATCGGCTACATCGGCCCGGGACCGGCCATCAACGCTCATGTGCGCAGCGCCGGCCAGGGTGTGCGGCTGATCGCCGGCGCCTCGGCCAACGGAGTGCTGATCGTGGCCTGCAAGGATTCGGGCATTCAGAGCCTGGCCGACCTCAAGGGCCGCACAGTGGCCACGCCGCAGCTTGCCAATACGCAGGACATCGCGGCTCGGCATTACCTGATTCACGTGCTCAAGCAGCAGGATGCCAAGAACGTGCTGCCGCTGGCCAATGCCGAGCAGCTTGGCATGATGAAGCGCGGCCAGATCGATGCCTCGTGGGCCGTGGAGCCGTGGGGGTCGCTGCTGGTGTCCCAGGCCGACGCCCGCGTGATCGCCCGCGAGCATGAGCTGTGGCCGGACGGCCAGGTGACGCTGGCGGTGGTCATCACCACGCCCAAGTTCCTGGCCGAGCATCCGCAGACGGTGCGCAGGGTGCTGCAGGTCCACCAGAACTGGACTGCGCGGCTGGCCCAGGACCCGCAGCGGCACGTGGCGGCGCTGGGCGCGGCGTTGTACAAGATCACCGGGCGCAGCTTGCCCGAAGGCGTGTTGCCGACGGCCATCAGCAATGTGCGCTTCACCGACGATCCGCTGGAACAGACGCTGGTGACGATGGCCAACTGGACCCACGAACTGGGTTTTGCCCGTCAGAAGCCGGATCTGGCCGGCCTGGTGGATCTGACGCTGCTCAACGAGCTGCGCCGGGCGGCGCCGGCGACACAACCATGACGCTGACCTTGCAGCAACCTCTGCCCGCCAGCACGCCGGCGGCGCCCGCGGCCGCGATGACGCGCGGACAGATGGTGATGCGCCAGGTCACCAAGCGCTTTGCCAATTCGGCCTTGGCGGCGGTGCAGGAGATCACGCTGACGGTCAGCCCCGGCGAGTTCGTCGTGGTCGTTGGTCCCAGCGGCTGCGGCAAGACGACGCTGTTGAACCTGGCGGCGGGCATGATCAAGCCCGACAGCGGCGTTATCGAGCTGGACGGCGCGCCCATCGACGGGCCGGGTCCGCAGCGGGCCATGGTGTTCCAGGATCATGGGCTGTTTCCCTGGCTCAACGTCTCGCAGAATATCAGCTTTGGTTTGCGCATGGCCGGGGCCTCGCGCAGCCATCGCGACCAGCGCGTGGAGGAGGCGCTGCGGCAGGTCCATCTGCTGGGCAGCGCCCGCAAGCTGGTGCACGAGCTGTCCGGCGGCATGCGGCAGCGCGTGGCCATTGCCCGGGCGCTGGTGATGGACCCGGCGGTGCTGCTGATGGACGAACCCTTCGCGGCTTTGGACGCCCAGACGCGCACCTTGATGCATGGGCAGCTGCAGGAGCTGTGGTGCCAGACGCGCAAGACGATCCTGTTCGTGACGCATTCGGTGGGCGAGGCGGTGCGGCTGGCCGACCGCATCATCGTGCTGCATGCCCACCCGGGTCGCATTCGCCGCGAAATCGCGGTGGGTTTGTCGCACCCGCGGAATTTTGACAGCCCGCAGATCACCGAGTTGGTACGGCTGGTCCGGGCGGAGATCGAAGACGAGGTCAACCGTGTCAACAAGCAGATGGCCGAGGATGCCTGGAAGCCTAAAGCGCCTGGCGATCTGGGCGACGATGTTGGTTTGCTGGGAGGGGGCATTTAGGCTGGGCCTGTGGCAGGCCTGGCAGTTCCCCGCGCCCAGCACGCTTTTGCGCGCCCTGGGGGACATGCTGAGCGTGTCGCCGGCGTTTGGCGGGCGGCCGCTGATCCAGGCCCCGCTGGTGAGCCTGGGCCGGCTGGTGGTGGGGTTCGTGGTGTCGATGGTGCTGGGGGGAATCCTGGGCGTGGCCATGTGGCGCTGGGGGGAGCTGGACCGTCTGCTGGGGCCGGTGTTTCTGGGGTTGCAGACGCTGCCCAGTGTCTGCTGGGTGCCGCTGGCGATTCTGGTATTTAAGATCAACGAGTCGGGCATTTTGTTTGTGCTGGTCATGGGCAGCTTTTTTGCCATTGCCCTGGCGCTGCGGGATGGGCTGCGGACGATTCCGCCCATCTACCAGCAGGCGGGGCTGATGATGGGCGCCCAAGGCTGGCGGCTGTATCGCTATGTGCTGCTGCCGGCCAGTCTGCCGGCCCTGGCCGGAAGTTTGCGGCAGGGTTTCAGCTTTGCGTGGCGCTCGCTGATGGGGGCGGAACTGATGTTCATGGTCGAGCGGCACGGGCTGGGCTTTGTTCTGCACCAGGGCCGCGAGTTCGTGGACGTGGCCCAGGTGGTGGCGGTGATGGGGGTGATGGTGGTGATCGGGATGGCCGCCGACCGCTGGCTTTTTGCCTCGCTGCAGCAGCGCATCGGGCATCGCTTCGGCCTGGAGCATTGAATGGTGCGAAAGCGACGACGCACGCTGAGCCCCCACCCCGGCCTTCCCCTCTTCGAGCCTGAGCCTCAGAGCCGAAGGCCGGAGTACCTGAGGGAGGGGGATAGCGACGAAGCGACAGAGGGAGATCGCCGCAGATGGGGCACAGAGGGACGCAGAGGAGAATACGGAGGCCCCCACCCCCGGCCCTCCCCCGGAGTACCGGAGGGAGGGGGATAGGGACGGAGCGACGAAGGGAGATGGCCGCAGATGCGGGCAAATATCCTACTGACTACTGGACCCATGGACCCACTACTGACTACGGACCACGGACTACGGACCTCCTGCAGAGGGTGAAAATGAAATATCTGCCGATCACCAGTCCGGCCAATCCGCGCATCAAGCAGGTGCTGCATCTGCGTAAGCAGCGGCAGCGGCGCCAGTGCGGGCTTTTCCTGGCCGAGGGTCCGCGCGAGGTGGGCCGGGCCCTGGCCGCGGGTCTTAAAGCGCAGGACATTTTCTACTGTCCCCAGCAACTGGGCGTCGGCGGCGAGCAGCTTTTGAAGCGGCTGCCGGAGATGGCCGCTTCGCAGGCGGCGGTCTTCGAGGTGCCGGCGAGCCTGATGCTGAAGATGTCCTACCGGGACGACCCCGAAGGCGTGCTGGGGGTCTTTGAGCCGCCGGTGTGGGAGCTGGCGCACCTGGCGCCCGGCACAGGAGCCTGGGGCCGCAATGAATTGTGGCTGGTGGCCGAGGGAACCGAGAAGCCCGGCAACCTGGGGGCCATGGCCCGCAGCGCCGCGGCCGCGGGGGCGCGCGGTCTGCTGGCGGTCGACGCCGAGGTGGACGCCTTTAACCCCAACGCCATCCGGGCCAGCACGGGGGCGGTGTTTACCTTGCCGATCGTCGAGGTCAGCGCGGCGCAGGCCATCGAGTTCCTGCATCAGCGCGGCGTGCAGTTGATCGTGGCCAGCCCGCAGGCGACGCGGTCTTATGACCAGGTGGACTTGCGGCCGGCGGTGGCGCTGGTCGTCGGGGCCGAGGACCGGGGGCTGTCAAAGGCCTGGGCGAGCATCGGCCAGGCGGTCAACATTCCCATGCAGGCGGGCGTGGTGGATTCGCTGAACGCCTCGACGGCGGCGGCGGTGCTGCTGTTTGAGGCCGCCCGGCAGCGGCGGGCGGCTAGCGCAGGAACAGCACCACAAGGTCCACGATAAACAGCAGCACGATCGTGGCTTCCAGGATCATCATCCAGCGGTTGTTCTGGTCGTACTTGAGCAACTGGTACAGGTCGTCCATGGCCTTGAGCTTTTCATCGATACTGCGGTGCCAGTCGCCCAGGTGAAAGCGGCCGGAGAGAGCCTGGTAAACGCGGGCCAGGTGCCAGTCGCCGAAGAACTTGGTGATGTTGGACAGCTCGTCGCTGAGCCGGGCCAGGTCGATGCGGATTTCGCCCAGCTCGCGCATGACTTCGCCGCGGCGGCGGGCCCGGCCCCAGCGGCCCAGGCCGCGCTCGGCCAGCTCGCGGTAGGCGCGCTCCACCACGTCATCCAGCAGCCGGTCATAGGCTTCCAGCTCGGCCAATTGCAGGTTGGCCAGCTCCATGATGTGCAGCGTCTGCTCGAAATTGCGGGGCTCGTCGATGAGTAAAGCCGCGTCCCAGTCGATGACCATCAGGTCGTGGTCGTAATAGCTGAGATAGCGGCCGGTCGATTCGAGCACTTCCTGTTCGGAGAGGTGGGCGGTGTCGGGCTCCTGGGTCAGCAGGGCGGCGACCTGGCGGCGGTGTTCTTCCAGCCACTGTTCGGAGGCGAAGCGCTGGCCCTTGACCGGGCCGAGGGGGCCGTTGATGCAGAAGACGGTGTAGGCCTCCTCCTCGCCGAGGCGGTCCACGCCGCGGATGTAATAGGGTTGCAGTTCGCGCCAGACTTCCTCGGCCAGTTCCTTGACCTCGCGCGACAGGGGCCCGCCGGAGAGCTGCAGATCGTGGTATTCGACCAGGTCCTCCAGGCGCTCCAACTCAAAGGGGACGCGCACGGTGATGCTGATGGCGCCCACGGGCAGGATTTTGATGGTGCGCTCCATGCGGACCGGGCCGCGCGGGCCGATACGCTCCAGCAGGGGCAGGCGGACCGTCTGCGGGCGGTAGAAGAACAACTGGCGGGGAGCGCGCTTTGTGGCATCGACCACGAACTGGGCGGTGGGCTGGCCCAGCAGTTGCGGGATCGGGTCGCGCTTCATCTCATAGGCCACGTCGAAGGCGTAGATGTAAACCACCTCACCGCGATAGATGCGGTTGCCGGTCGGCGGACCCGACAGGGGCGCGGGCTTGGCGAGCTGGGCCATGCGGGGGATTGTATGGGCGGCCCAGAAAGGTTGCGAATAACAGTGGCCCCACCGCCTTGGCCGAGGAAAGGGCGAACCAATCACCGCCGGGGGCGGCGGTGCCACATGGGCGGTGGTGCCACACGCGCGGCGGTGCCACAAAAGAAGAAGGTGCCGGGCTATACAACTCGTCCGGCACCCTCACAATGCTTAACTTGTCGGCCTGGCTCAGATCTGGGCGGCCGGGTCTTCCTCGGCGGTCTTGGCGTCGGCGGGGCGCACACGCAGCACGCCCTCTTCCATCACCAGCTTGATCTTGGCCAGAGCCTTGTTCTGAATCTGGCGGACGCGTTCCTTGGTCACGCCGATGATGCGGCCGACTTCTTCGAGGGTCAGCGGGGCCTCCTCGTGCTGCTGCCAGTTGAAGCGGCGGCGGATGACCGTTTGCTCGACGGCGGACAGGTCGGCCAGGTTGCGATCCACGATGGCCTTGAGTTCGTCGATGCATTCATCCTCGACCTGCTCGCGGCGGCGGTCGGCCCAGTCGCTCTTTTCCAGGTCGGGCTCGAACTCGACGGGGAACCGAGTGTGGTAGCGCGAGGACTTCAGGGAGGTGCGCGAGAAGGCCTTGAGGATGGCGCGGCACGCATAGGTGCTGAACTTGAAGCCGCGATCGATGGAGAACTTATCCACGGCCCGGAGCAGGGCCATGTTGCCTTCGGAGACGATCTCGGCGAAGTCCACGCGGCCCAGGCGGGTGCGCTTGGCCATGGCCAGCACCAGGGCCAGGTTGGTGCGCACCAGGTATTCGCGGAAGTGCTCGAAGCGGCGGTGCCACAGGAGCACGTCCTTGGCGGTCTGGGCGTCCAGGCCTTGGCGCTTGACGCGGCGCTGCAGTTCGCCAAGGCGCTTCTTGGCGTAATTGAAGCGCAGGAACATGAGGCGCTCCTCGCTGGCGTTCATGAGCTTGGGCGACTCTTCGGAACGGCCGCTGTCCAGGTCCTCGGTGGTGGGCTGATACCAGGAGGTGGGCGGCAGCTCGGGCTCGACCTCAAAGTTGTAGAGTTCGTGCTCGATGTTGCGGTCCTTGAAGACCGGCGAATCCATGTAGGCATAGGATTCGGCCAGCAGACGCTCGACCTTCTGCCGGAGGACCTTGGAAACCGCATTGCCGGAACGCTTGGTTTGAGTCATTGTCGCGATCATGGTTTTGCTTCCCTTCCAATCTTGGAACGTTCACTAGTTGCGACTTATTCTCAATATACACACAATTCGGGATTCCGCACCATATAAGTACGGAAATTTTTTAGCGATGGTTCATAGACGCAAGTAGATGCATAACTGACACTTGCGCGATAATCATGTCTGTTGTGCGACAATTTGCCACAGCTGGAGGTTCCATTCCTTAGATTACCTAAACTACCAGACGAACGGTCTGGAACACGGTCAGATCGACTCAGAAGCAATTGTGGAGCCGAAGAACGGCCCGAAAACAGCGAGTTTGCTTCATGGTTCGCTTGCCGCTGGACCGCACGGCCGGTTAATTGGACAATGGCCCCGATGAAGACGCTGTGTTTTGGCGGCAGCTTCAACCCGATTCATCACGGTCATCTGATCTGCGCGCGGGCGGTGGCCGAAGCAGCGGGCTTTGGCCGGATTTTATTGATTCCCAGTGCCAACCCGCCACACAAGGCGCGACATGGCGACATTGCGTCAGCCTCGCACCGACTGGCGATGTGTCAGATTGTCGTTGCGCAGCAGCCCGAACTGTTTGCGGTGAACGACTTGGAGCTGCGACGAGGGCAGCGGCCCAGCTACACGCTGGAGACGGTAATCCAACTCAAAGCCGACGGCATGGATCCGGTGTGGTGGCTGCTGGGCGCGGATGCTCTGAAGCTGTTGCCGACCTGGCACAAGCCCAGGCAGCTTCTGGCCGAGGTGAACTTTGTGGTCATGGGCCGGCCGGGCACGCGCTGGCCGAAACTGCCGCGGCCTTTTGATCGGCTGCGGCGCAGCGTTGTGCGGGCGCCGCTAATCGACATCAGCGCCAGCCAGATTCGCCAGCGTGTGCGTCAAGGGTTGTCGATCGAGTTTCTGACTCCGCCGGCAGTGGCGGACTACATCGCCGCCCAGGGGCTCTATCGCGATTGAGCCTGGTGGCTGACCAAGGCGGGGGCAGCGCTGTGTTTGGCCGGGCCATCGTCGGGTTTATAGCGCAGGACCAGGAAGACGCCGGCGGCCAGCAGCAGGATTCCCAGGTAAAACAGGGCGTGAGGCGGGTTATGGGGGCGGTCCCAGTACCAGGAGATCAGGACGTTGATGAGCGGGGCGCCGCCGAAAACCAAGGGGGCGACGTAGAAGGGCTTGCCGCCGAATTTAAGGGCGAAGATGACGCACAGGGCCCCGGCCGCGCCCAGCAGGCCGGCGGCGGTGGCCAGTTTCACGCCGCTGCGGGTGAAGGGCACATGATCGGGGCTGGCGACCAGCCACACGCCGGGGACGATGACGGCGGCCAGGAAATAAGCCAATCCCACGAAGAGGAAAGCGCGCATGGCGCGGTTGGGTCCACCCAGGGAAAGCTGCCCGTGGTGGATGGTGGGGACATAAGCGCCCCAGGCCAAGGCAGCGCCCACGACAAACAGCAGCCAGAGGGATTTCATGGTCGGTCCTTTGCGGTTCGCAGCTCGCGGATACGTATCGCGCAGCGCTACGGGGCAACTATAGGCCGCAACAGGCAAGTTGACTCTTCCATGGACGCGGCGAATTATATCGCACCAAGCCGATGCGAATTGCTGGCAAGGGTGTTGGCCCTTGGAATGGCATCGGTGTGCGGGCTGCTGGGTGTTTATGAGCCTGCCCATGAGCGTTTTTCCCTCCGTTCTCGCCGAGCATGCCCTGCCGCCCGCGGCGCTGGGGGAGCTGCAACAACAGAAGCTGGCGGCGATGTGGGAAACGGTGCTGGGCGGGAATCGTTTTTATCAAGCCAAGTTTGCGGGGATCGACTTTGACCCCAGGCGAGATTCGCTGAATTGTCTGCCGCTGACCACGCGGCGCGAGTTGGAGCAGGATCAGGCGCTGCATCCTCCCTATGGCAGCAACCTGAGCTACAGCCTGGAGGCGTATCCGCGTCTGCACCAGACCTCGGGCAGCGGCGGAGGGCGGCCGATGCGCTGGCTGGACACCCCGCAGAGCTGGGCCTGGTGGAAAGGCTGCTGGGGCCAGATTTTCCAGGCGGCGGGCATCGGGCGTGGTGACGTGGTGCTGTTTCCGTTTTCATTTGGTCCGTTCATCGGTTTCTGGAGCGCTTTTGAAGGGGCGCTGGAGCTGGGGTGTCGGGCGCTGGCGGCGGGGGGCATGACCAGCAGCGCCCGCGTGCGTTTTCTGATCGACAACCAGGCCAAGGCGGTGTGTTGCACGCCGACTTATGCGCTGCATTTGGCGGAAGTGGCGGCCGGCGATGGTGTCGATTTGCGCCAGGCCGGTATAGCGGCGCTGGTGGTGGCCGGCGAGCCCGGGGGCAGCATTCCGGCCACACGGCAGCGCATCGAAGGGGCGTGGGGGGCGAAGGTGTTGGATCACACCGGCATGACCGAGGCCGGCCCGATTGGGTTTCAATGTGGATGCGATGACGGCGGCGTACACGTTCTGGAGAACGAGCACATCGTCGAGGTGATCGATCCGGTGACGCTGAAGGAAGTGGGCGAGGGACAGGCAGGGGAACTGGTGGTGACGAACCTGGGGCGCTGGGGCAGCCCGGTGATTCGCTATCGCACCGGCGACCAGGTGCGTCTGAAGCGCGGTCGCTGCGCCTGCGGGCGGACGCTGTGCCGCATGGATGGGGGCATCCTGGGTCGCAGCGACGACATGTTCACCGTCCGCGGCAACAACGTCTTCCCGGCTTCGCTGGAGGCGATTATCCGGCACGTGCCGGAGGTGGCCGAATTTCGCATCCAGGTGGATGAAGAGGGGGGCATGAACCAACTGCGCATCGAGATCGAGACCACGCCGGCGGCCGATGGGCAGCAGACGGCCGGGCGAGTGGCCCGGTTGTTGCAGGATACGCTGAATTTTCGGCCGGAGGTGCGCGTGGTGCGCGGTCTGCCGCGGTTTGAGATGAAGGCCAGGCGATTGGTGTGGCGAGGGTCGGAAAGAAAGGCCAATGAAAAACTTAATGTACAAAATGCAAGCGTTCAGAGCTGAGCCATGGGGCTATGGGCGATGGATGACGGTGCTGGTGGTCGTGGGCCTGCTGGCCGGATCGGCGCTAGGTGCGGACTGGTATCGCTGGCGTGGCCCGGAGCAGAATGGCGTTTCGCGCGAGTCCAATTTGCCTGCGAGCTGGTCGCCGGAAGGGCAGAATGTGCTGTGGACGGCCAAGGCGGGCGGCATGTCGTCGCCCATCGTGATGAAGGGGCGGCTCTATACGCTGACGCGCGTGGGAGAGGAACTGCTGGAGAACAAGCAGGATGGCGAGGTGCTGCGCACGCTGGTGGCCGGGCCCAAGACCCAGGAAGCGGTGGTGTGCCTGGACGCCAGCAGCGGGCAGATCCTCTGGGAATATCGGCTGAGCATGACTCAGACCGAGGTGCCGTTTCATCGGGTGGGCTGGTCGAATGTGGCAGGCGATCCGGAGACGGGGCGGGTTTATGCCCTGGGGGCGCAGTGCTGGCTGGTATGTCTGGAGGGTTCGAGCGGCAAGGAAATCTGGAAGCGGCAGATGACCGAGGAGTTCGGGATGATCTCGACGTTCGGCGGGCGCACGCCCTCGCCGGCGGTGGATCAGCAGCAGGTGCTGGTGGCGGGGGTGGCTTTTGGCTGGGGCGATCACGCGCGGGCCCAACACCGGCTGTTTGCCTTCAACAAACACACCGGGGAGTTGAACTGGAGCAATGGCGGCGGGGGGATTCCGGTCGATGCGCCCTACAACACGCCGGTCTTCGCGGTCATCGGCGGGCAGCGCCTGGCGATTTTCGGGGCCGGTGATGGCGGGGTACATGCTTTCCAGGCGCGCACGGGTAAGAAAGTCTGGAGTTACGTCGCGTCGAAGCGCGGCATCAATGCCTCGGTGGTGGTGGAAGGGACCAAGGTCTTCGCCTGCCACTCAGAGGAGAACCTGGCCAGCTCGGCCATGGGCAGCGTGATCTGCCTGGATGTGGCCGACGGCAGTCCCAAGGAAGTGTGGCGGCGTGACGGCATCGAGGGGGGCTTCAGTTCGCCGGCGCTGATCGACGGCGTGCTGTACGTGATGGACAACGGCGGAACGCTGTATGCCCTGAGCACCACGGATGGGGCCACGGCCTGGAAGAAGCGACTGGGGACGATCGGCAAGGCCTCGGTGGTCTGGGCGGATGGCAAGCTGTACATCCCCGAGGCCAACGGGCGCATGAACATCCTCAAGCCCGGGGCCAAGGACGCGCAGATGCTCAGCAGGGCCATGCTGACCGAGAAGCTGGGGCGGGAATACGTGATCTTTGGATCGGTGGCCATCGCCGACGGGAAGGTGTATCTGCAGGCGGCCAACACCCTGTACTGCATCGGCCAGAAGAGCGAGTCGGGGACGGGCGCGCCGGCTGTATCGCCGGCGGTGAAGGATGGTCCTCAAGGCGACGAAGGCGAGCCGACAGCGCTGGCCCAACTGGTGGTGAGCCCGGCGGACGTGGTGCTGAGGCCGGGACAGAAGCAGAAGTTCCAGGTCCACGGGTTTGACGCCCTGGGCCGGCCGGTCAAAGGCGAAACCGCGTTGAGCTGGACGGTGGGGCAGTTGGCCTTGCCGACCACGCAGCCGGGGGCAGCGCCGACGATGGTCGGCAACCTTAAGGGCAGCGTGGATGAGCAGGGAACGTTTACCGCCGAGGGCGTCGACCACCAGGGCGGGGCGGTGGTGGCCAAGGCCGGGGCGGTGACGGGGGTGGCGCGGGTGCGCGTCCTGCCGCCGCTGCCGTGGAAGTTTGATTTTGAGAAAGCGCCGCTGGATCGGCCGCCGCTGACGTGGCTGGGCGCGGGCGGCAAGTTCGCCGTGCGCGAGCTGGAAGGCGGGCGGGCCCTGATGAAGCTGATGGATTTTGACCTGTACTACCGGGCGCGGACGAATTTTGGCACGCCGGAGATGAGCAACTATACGCTGGCGGCGGATGTGCGCGTGGGCCACAAGGTGGTGGCCAACGAGCGGCACATGCCGGACGCGGGGATTTTGAACAGCCGCTATGTGCTGGTGCTGCTGGGGAACCACCAGCGCTTGCAGATTCACGTCTGGCCATGGGCCTTACCCGGGGATGACAACCCGATCGGGGCGCTGAACAAGACGGTGCCATTGGCCTGGGAGCCGGACCGCTGGTATCGCCTGAAGCTGCGCGTGGAGCCGGCGGGCAGCAAGGCGATCGTGCGCGGCAAGGCCTGGCTGGCCAGCTCGGCCGAGCCGGCGGAATGGACGATCCAGGTTGAGGATGAGCTGCCCAATCGCAGCGGCAATCCGGGGTTGTTTGGCCACTCGCTGGTGGCCAGCCTCAAGAGTGAGATTTACTACGACAACATCCAGGTAAGTGAGAATCAACCATGATGAATCTTTTGAAGCAACGTGGGCAGGTTGGCAGTGCGGGCCTCTGGGTGGTGGTGATGGCGGGGGCGGCGCTGACGGCGGCCGCCGCCCGGGCGGAGGACTGGACCATGTGGGGTCGCACGCCCCAGCGGAACATGGTCAGCGACGCCAAGGGCATTCCCAGCCAGTGGGACGTGGAGAGCAGAAAGAACATCAAGTGGGTCTCGCCGCTGGGCTCGCAGACCTATGGCAACGCCGTGGTGGCCGGGGGCTTGATCTTCGTGGGCACCAACAACGAGACCAAGCGCGATCCTCGCTATACGGCCGACGGGGGCGTGCTGATGTGCTTCCGCGAGAGCGACGGCAAGTTCTTGTGGCAGGCCTACAGTGCCAAGCTCAAGAGCGGGCGCGTCAATGACTGGCCGTATTTGGGGGTATGCTCGACGGCCTTGGTGCAGGGGGACTTGCTGTGGTACTGCACGAACCGCGGGGAGGTGGTGTGCTTTGACATTTCGCCGCTGCGCCAGGAGAAGGGCGAGCCGCGCGAGGTATGGCGCGTGGACATGATGGGGCAACTGGGGGTGTTCCAGCACAACATGGTGAGCTGCTCGATTTTGCCCTTTGAGGATCTGGTCTACGTGATCACGGGCAACGGCGTGGACGACACGCACAAGAACATTCCGGCGCCCAAGGCGCCGTCGATCGTGTGTTTTGAGAAGAACACCGGCAAGGTGGTCTGGAGCGACAACTCGCCGGGCGAGAACATCCTGCACGGGCAATGGAGCAGTCCGGCGCTGGCCAAGGTCAACGGGCGGGACCTGATCCTCTGCGCCCTGGGGGACGGGTGGGTGTATGCCTACGAGGCGCGGACGGGCAAGATCGTGTGGCGCTTTGACGCCAATCGCAAGCACACGGTCTATCCGACGACGCGCAACGAGCTGATCGCCACGCCGGTCATCGTGGGCAATTACATGTACATCGCCACGGGGCATGATCCGGAGCATGGCGAGGGCCCCGGGGTGCTGTGGTGCGTGGATATCACCAAGGAAGGGGACATCAGCCTGGAACTGAGCGACCGGCCCAAGCCCAAGATCGGCCAGGAGATGATGGTGCCGGTGGGCGGTTCTCGGGCCGGCAAGCCCAATCCCAACAGCGCGGTGGTGTGGTACTTCGAGAAGGACGACGCCGACGGCGACGGCAAGATCAGCGGCCCGGAGCGCATGCACCGCACCATTTCGACGGTGGCGGTGCATAACGGGCTGGTGTTTGCCCCGGATTTCAGCGGTTTTGTTCATTGCCTGGATGCCCAGACGGGCAAGCGCCTGTGGGTACACGATACCGAGGCGGCCATCTGGGGTTCGCCGCTGGTGGTCGATGGCAAGGTGTACATCAGCGATGAGTCGGGCAAGGTGAACGTGCTGGAGGCCAGCCGGTCCAAGAAGCTGGTGGCGGCCAACGACATGGGCAGCCCGGTGTACTCGTCGCCGGTGCTGGCCAACGGGGTGCTTTACATCACCAGCCGCGAGCGGCTGTTTGCGATCAAGGCGGGCAACTAAGACTGCAGGCACGGTTTCCCATGGATAGCGCACTCGAGAGCAAAATCAGGCAGGCGCGCCAGCAACTGGATGCGCATGTGCAGGCGATGGTGCAGTGGCATTTTGATCCGGCCAGCGGCTGCGAGTTCTGGCTGCGGTGGGCCCAGAAGGCCGGCTGGGACCCGCGCAAGGAGGTGCGCGGCTACGCGGATTTGCGCAAGTTCGGGCATTTCCAGGACGAGTGGCTGCGCGGCGGGCCGGTGCGGCGCTGGCTGCCGCGGGCGTATAAGGATCGGCCGGTCTATGTGTTTGAAACCGGCGGCAGCACGGGGGTGCCCAAGACGCGCGTGCAGGTGGAGGATTTTCGCATCGACTATGAGCAGTTCAGCGCCACGCTCAGCGACGAGATGTTTCCGCGCGGTGCGGACTGGCTCATGCTGGGGCCGTCGGGCCCGCGACGGCTGCGGCTGGCCATCGAGCATTTGGCGCAGCATCGCGGCGGCATTGCGTTTTGCGTGGACTTGGACCCGCGCTGGGTGATCAAGCTGCTGAAGCGCGGCGAAATCCGCGAGGCCGAGCTGTACAAGCAGCACTGCATCGACCAGGCGCTGACGATCCTGCGCAGCCACGACAACATCCGCTGCGTGTTCACGACGCCCAAGCTGCTGGAGGCGCTGTGCGAGAAGATCGACCTGGTGCGCTACGGCATCCGGGGCATCTTTTGCGGGGGCACGGAACTGACGCCGCAATATCACCGCTTTGCCCGCGAGGAACTGGTGCCGGGGGTGGATTTTCGTCCGACCTATGGCAATACGCTGATGGGTTTGGCCTGTCACAAGCCGTTCGACCCGGCCGACAACTATGAGATCATCTATCACGCGCCGCAGCCGCGGGCGGTGGTGGAGATCGTCAACCCGGAGAATCCCGAGCAACTGGTGGAGTATGGACGGGTGGGGCGGGTGATGCTGACGACGCTGACGCGCGAGACGTTTGTTCCGCGCTTTTTGGAGCGGGACCAGGCGATTCGGCGGCCGCCGTGCGCGGCGTATCCGTGGGATGGGGCGGGTAACGTGCAGCCGTTCGCGGGGCTGGGAGCGGGAGTGGTGGAGGGAGTGTATTAGGTGGCAGAAGCGACGAAGGGGCGGACGAAGAACGCGAAGGCGCGATGGGGGAGTTGGAATACGGAGGCCCCCACCCCCGGCCCTCCCCCGGAGTACCGGGGGAGGGGGAAGCAGTGACGGAGGTAGAACAAGCGACGGAGCGACGAAGCGACGGAGGGGAAGAGGAAAAATGGCCGCGGATGGGGCACAGAGGGACGCAGAGGAGAATACGGCCCCCACCCCCGGCCCTCCCCCGGAGTACCGGGGGAGGGGGAAGCAGTGACGGAGGTAGAAAAAGCGACGGAGCGACGGACGGATTGACGATGTCACGAGACTTGCACATTCCGCTTTTGCGTCACGGCCGGCCGTATCGGTCGGTGGATCAGATTGAGCTGGTACACCATGCGACCGGAGAGCCTGTGGCGCGGGTGTCGCAGGCCAATGGCGGGCTGATCACGCGCGACATCCATCGCATCGACAGCGGCGTCCTGGAAGCGATGAGCGTGACGGAACTGCTGGGGATTTGCAGGGAGGCGGCCGACTGGTTTATCCATCGACCGTTGCCGGTGGGGGATGCAAGCCAGAGTTTTGAGGATTATGTCCGCCAGCTTTCGGCGACGACGGGGATGCCGCAGAGCCTGTGCCGGCGCAATGCGCAGAAGATTCACTATGTGCTGCACAACATGGCGGCGGTGGTGGCCGGGCTGACGCGAGGTTTTGATTTGACGATCCTGGACCGGGGCTATGGCGATGACCAGGGGCGGATGCTGTCGTGGTATCGGCAGGGCAGGGTGTTTGGCGCGGTGCTGCCGAGCAACTCGCCGGGGGTGCATTCGCTGTGGATACCGGCGTTGGCGCTGAAGGCGCCGACGGTGTTGAAGCCGGGGCGCGAGGAGCCATGGACGCCGCTGCGGGTGCTGGCGGCGCTGATGGCGGCGGGGCTGCCGCCGGGCGCGGTGGGGTTTTATCCCTCGGACCATGGCGGGGCGACGCAACTGCTGCTGGCGGTGGACCGGGCCATGATTTTTGGCGACGCCTCGACCACGCGGCCGTGGCGGGACGATCGACGCGTGGAGCTGCACGGGCCGGGCTATTCCAAGATCATCCTGGGCCCGGACGCGGCCGACGATTGGGAAAAATATCTGGACGTGATGGTCAGCTCGATTCTGGCCAACGGCGGGCGCTCGTGCATCAACGCCTCGGCGGTGTGGACGACGCACCATGGCGACGCAATCGCGGCGGGGCTGGCGCGGCGATTGGCGCAGGTGAAGGCGCTGCCGGCGGACGATCCGCAGGCGGAGCTGGCGGCGTTTGCCCATCCGCAGACGGCGCAGCGCATCAGCGGGATGATCGATGCGGCGCTGCCGGGGGCGCGCGATCTGACGGCCGAATTGCGAGGCTCGGGACGGCTGGTGATGCAAGGGCGCTGCGCCTGGCTGCTGCCGACGATTGTGCGCTGCGACGTGGAACATCCGCTGGCCAATCGCGAGTTTTTGTTTCCTTATGCCAGCGTGGTGGAGTGCCCGGCCCAGCAGATGGCGCAAAGCATCGGGCCGACCCTGGTGGGCACGGCGATCACGGGGGATGCCAATTTGCGGCGGAGCCTGCTGGGCTGCGGAGCCATCGACCGGCTGAACCTGGGGGCGGTGCCGACCTGGCAACTGAGCTGGGACCAGCCACACGAGGGGAATTTGTTTGAGCATCTGTATCGACAGCGGGCGATGCAGGTGGCGTGAATCGGGGGAACGGACATGCTCAGCCCCTCGTGTCATGTTCAGCAGATTGCCGGCAGCAATGTTCCGGTGCTGTATGGGCCGGGAGCGCTGCAGCGGCTGGGCCAGGCGGCCAGCGAGCGCGGCGTGCGCCGGCCGCTGCTGGTGACGGATCCGGGCCTGGAGAAGGCGGGGCACGCGCATCGGGCGCTGGGGAGCCTGCAAGGCGCGGGGTTGAAGGCGCATGTGTTTGATGGGGTGCGCGAGAATCCGACCACCGAGCACGTATCGCAGGGGCTGGCGGCGGCGCGGGCCGTTGAGCCGGACTGGATCATCGCTTTAGGCGGCGGCAGCGCCATGGACTGCGCCAAGGGGATCAACTTTCTGTATAGCAACGGCGGGGAGATGGCGGATTATTGGGGCGTGGGCAAGGCCCGGCGGCCCATGCTGCCGCTGATGGCCATTCCCACCACGGCCGGCACGGGCAGCGAAGCGCAGAGTTTTGCGCTGATCAGCGATCCGCGGACACACCAGAAGATGGCCTGCGGCGATAAGAAGGCCCTGCCGGCGCTGGCGATCCTTGACCCGGAGCTGGTGGCGACGGTGCCGCGGCGGGTGGCGGCGGCGACGGGCATCGACGCGGTGGCCCATGCGGTGGAAACGGCCGGCTGCGCCCGGCGCACAGAGCTGTCGCGGCGGCTTTCGCAACAGGCGTGGGAACTGTTGGAGGGCGCTTTTGAACGGGCGCTGAGCCACGGCGACGACGGGGAAGCGAGGTCGCGCATGCTGCTGGGGGCCCACCTGGCGGGCGCGGCGATCGAGAACTCGATGCTGGGGGCGGCCCATGCGTGTGCCAATCCGCTGACGGCGCGGTTTGGGGTGCCGCACGGGGTGGCGGTGGGGTTGATGCTGCCGCACGTGGTGCGCTTCAATGCCGCCGATGGTATCAACCCGTACAGCGATCTGGATGCCGATGCCCGGCGGCTGGCCAGCCGGCTACAGACGCTGCTGGGCGCGGCCGGGTTATGCCACGGCCTGCGCGAGCTGGGGGTGCCGGACAGCGCGGTGGACGACCTGGCGGAACTGGCGGCGGCCCAGTGGACGGCGGGCTTCAATCCCCGGCCGGTGGGGGCGGCCGAACTGGCCGAGATCTATCGCGCGGCGCTGCGGTAATGACGCGGGATGCTATAATCCGGCCACGAAGCATGACTCCATTGAAAGGATTTACATGTCAAAGCAGTATGACCAGGCGCCGGCGATGTCGATCGACACCACCAAGACCTACTCGGCAACGCTGAGCACCACGCGCGGGCAGATCATGGTGGACCTGTTCGCGGCCGACGCCCCCAGGACGGTGAACAACTTTGTGTTCCTGGCCCGCGAGGGGTTTTATGACGGCACGGTGTTTCACCGGGTAATCGCCGATTTCATGATCCAGGGCGGCGATCCGACGGGGACCGGGCGGGGCGGTCCGGGCTACCGCTTCGAGGATGAGACCGATCCGCGCAAGAACCCGCGCAAGCATGACAAGCCCGGGATGCTGTCGATGGCCAACGCGGGCCCGAATACCAATGGCTCGCAGTTTTTCATCACGCACCGGGCGACCGACTGGCTGGACGGCAAGCACACGGTTTTTGGCCAGGTGCGCCAGGGCCAGGACGTGGTCAACGCCATCCGCCAGGGCGACAAGCTGACTTCGGTGACGATCAGCGAGGCGTAGACTTTTCGGGTGGGGGCGTTGCGTGGGGAGCTGGCTTGGCCCGCCGCGGCGCGCATTCACTTGCGGGCGGTCTTGCTCTATGATGCGGTCATGGCCTGGATTGCCGAAGATCGTCGCAAGGCCGCGGAGGACCGGGGCGGGGCTTACCTGACCGATGCTCTGCGCGCCCACATCGAGCAGACTTATCTGCCGCGCTATCCCAGCAAGCGGGCGGCGCTGTTGCCGGCGCTGCACCTGATTCAGCACGAGTACGGCTGGATTCCTCTCAAGGCGCTGGAGGAAGTGGCGCTGCTGCTGGAGACTTCGCCGGCCGAGGTTCTGGATACGGCGACGTTCTATGAAGAGTATTGGCTGAAGCCCAAGGGCAAGTACCTGTTGCAGGTGTGTCGCTCGCTGGCCTGCGAGATCTGCGGCAGCCGGAGGCTGACCGATCATCTGCGTGGCAAGCTGGGCATCGAGCCCGGACAGACCACGGCCGACGGGCGCTTTACGCTGGTGGAGCTGGAATGTCTGGGGGCCTGCGGCGGGGCGCCGGCGGTGCTGATCAACGAGGTGCTGCACGAGAACCTTACGGCTGAAGGGCTGGACGCGCTGCTGGCGGGGTTGCCGGAGGATCCGCAGGAGCTGAAAGACCGGACGGTGACGTGGGAAGCCGCCGAGCACTGAGCCCAAGGTGTCACGAACGATCTTCCAACTTCCCCGGCCGATGCAGGCCAGTAATGACTGCCTGCCGCATGCGGCGATGAACCTGGGCGCGGCCCGGGGCGTGGGGGTGCGGCCGGTGGCGGGCCTGGTCAGCCGGTTGGTGCTGGAGCAACAGATGGGAAGCTGGGTGCTGTACCGGCTGGACGAAAGCGGCGGTTTCGTGGGCGATAGCTGGCACGAAACCCGGGACGACGCCGTGCAGCAGATCCGCAAGGAATTTGGCGTGGAGATGGTGTAGCAACACCGTCCGAAGCGCCGGCGAGAATGAGTATGGCCTTTAATGAACCGGTGTTGCTGAAGCGCATACCCGACGATCCGCAGCGGCGCAAGCTGGTGTGGTATGACGACTATGTCGCCACCGGCGGCTATGCCGCCTTGCGCAAGGCGCTGGACATCGCCCCGGAACAGCTCATCAAGATCGTGACCGAATCGGGGCTGCGCGGGCGCGGCGGTGCGGGTTTTTCGGCCGGCCAGAAGTGGGCGTTTATTCCCAAGGAAAAGACTGGCCCGCATTATCTGTGCGTCAATGCCGACGAGTCCGAGCCGGGGACGTTCAAGGACCGATACCTGATCGATTACGATCCGCACTCGCTGCTGGAGGGCATCGCCATCAGCGCTTTGGCCACGCGGTGCGATGTGGCCTATATCTACATTCGCGGGGAGTACCATCGCCAGGCCAAGGTGCTCGAGGAGGCGATTGCCCAGGCCTATGCCCACGGCATTTTTGGGCCGCAGGGCGTGCTGGGCTCGGGACACAAGCTGGAATGCTACGTGCATCGCGGGGCCGGGGCGTACATTTGCGGCGAGGAGACCGGTCTGCTGGAAAGCCTGGAAGGCAAGCGCGGCTGGCCGCGAAACAAGCCGCCGTTTCCGGCCATCGCCGGAGCGTTTGCCCGGCCGACGGTGATCAACAACGTCGAGACGCTGTGCCTGGTGCCGCCGATCATCGAGCGCGGGCCGGCGTGGTTTAAGAGCATGGGCACGGCCTCGTCACCGGGGCCCAAGCTGTTTGGCATCGCCGGCCACGTGCAGAAACCGGGCGTTTACGAGGACGAGCTGGGCATCACGCTGGACTATGCCATCAACAGGCTGGCCGGCGGCATGAAGGGCGGCAAATACAAAGGGTGCATCTGCGGGGGCATCTCGATGGGCGTGCTGGGGCCAGACCAGTTGGATATTCGGCTGGACTTTGACGATGTGCGCTTCCGCGGCGGCTGCCTGGGGCTGGGCACGGCGGGCCTGATTGTCATGAACGAGCACACGGACATGGTCCAGGCCCTGCGCAACTGTGTGCGCTTTTATGCGCATGAGTCGTGCGGACAGTGTACGCCCTGCCGCGAGGGTAGCGCCTGGATGCACAATATCCTGAACCGCATCCTCGATGGCGGCGGGCGCCTGCGCGACCTGGACATGCTGCTGGAGTTGGAAAAGACGCAGGGCATCATGCCGGGCACGACCATCTGCGGGCTGGCCGACGGCACGGCCTGGGCGACGCGCACGTTCATCAACAAGTTTTACGATGAGTTTGCGGCCCGCTGCCCCGGGCCCGGGCCGGTGAGTCTGGGAATTCGTCGGGGGCAGAGCAACGTGGCCGTGCCGCTGGGCAGCAACACGCGGCTGCGTTGAGCTATTACAGTTCGCGGTCGTAGCGGGTGGCGGCCGCTTCGGCGCGGGCTTGGGCCTCCTCCAAGGCGTGCTGAAGCTGGGCGCGGTAGGGCTCGACCTGGTGGCGGTCCAGGTGGGGCGGCACATGCACCGGCCGGGCCAGCAGCAGCGACGCCGTGGTAAAAGGCAGGGGCACCGCAAAACGATCCCAGCTTCGGGCGCGCCAGCAGCGTGCATAGCCCACGCCGATGGGCACGATGGGCAACTGGGCATGACTGGCGGCATAGATGGCGCCGGCCTGGACGATGCGGCGCGGTCCGCGCGGGCCGTCGGGGGTGATGCCCAGGTGGATCGAGCGTCCCTGGCGCAGCATTCGGCGCAGGGCGGTGGCTCCGCCGCGGGTGGTAGAGCCGCGGATGGCGCCGCCACGCAGCATGCGCAGCACCTGGGCGATCAGCTCGCCATCGCGGTGCTGGCTGATGAGGGCGGCCATGGCCGGGCCGCTGTAGGCCCAGGTGGGCAACAGCAGGGCCTCGTGCCAGAAGGCATAGAGCCGGGGCGGGCGATGGGCCAGGGGTTCCAACTCGTCGGCGTCCGCCAGGTAGCGAATGCGCAGAGTGGCCGCGAGGCTGCGCAGCCACCAGCTTGCCAACAGGGCCGCGCTCTTGATAGCCAAAGGGGCCGAGAGCTTCATGCGGCTGTTCATGTTAACGCGCAGCGCGGCAATGCCCAGCGGACGGTGGCTCTGGACAGGGGCGGCAAAGCGTGCATAACAGGCGCGCCATGCACTCGCCCAAGGAACTGATTGTCGAGCCGGTGGGCCTGGACGTGGAGCAGCTTGCGCGCCCGCTGAATTTCGGCCAGCTATTCGGCAACGACCACGCGGTAGAGCTGGAGATCGGCATCGGCAAGGGCACCTTCATCACCCAGCAGGCGCTGGCGCGGCCGGAGGTGAATTTCCTGGGCGTGGAATATGCCCGCTGGTTCTGGCGCTATGCGTCGGATCGGTTGCGGCGCAACGGCTGTCGGAACGCGCGCACCGTGCGGGCCGAGGCCTTGTATTTCCTGACGGAATTTGTGCCTGATAGCTCGCTGGCGGTGCTGCACGTTTACTTTCCCGACCCCTGGCCCAAGAAACGGCATCACAAGCGGCGGCTGGTGCAGGAGCCGTTCATGGCCCAGGCGCTGCGGGTGCTGGGCGCGGGCGGGCGCTTGCAGGTGGTGACCGATCACCTGGATTATTACGAGCAGATCGAGCGCCTGGTGAAGGCCTCGCCGCTGGAGGTGGTGGATTACGCTCGGCCCGGTTCGGCGGGGCAGGGCGAGTTCGTGGGCACGAATTTTGAGCGCAAATACCGCCGCGAGGGCCGGCCTTTTTATGCCCTGGCGGCCGCCAAGCGATAGGACCTGCGCCGTTTACAGGTTGCCGCCGCGCGGGGGCGGCTGATGGGCTGGGCGCTGCTTCTGATCCTCCAGGAGCTTCATCGCCTGGGAGATGGGCATCCACTGCACGCTGCCGTCGACAAACAGCACGTTCATTCCCTGGCCGCCGTGATTGGCGGGCTTCTCGTAGGCCAGGATGGAATGGGCTGGCGAGTTGAGGGTCAGGCCCGCGACGTAGATGTAAGAGGCGTTGCGATTGGCCCACTGGATCTTCTGCTCCTTGTCCAGGCCCAAAGGGGCCCCGTGGGCTGTCGGGCAAGCGAACTGTTGCACATCCAGCAGATTCTCTTTGATGAGCGTGCCGGCATCGGGAGGGCAGTTACCGGCATGGTCCTGGGCATAGAGCAAGCTCGCTTGGCCGAAACCGCGCAGGTTGGCGGCGCACTTGACGCGGTTGGCGCGCTCGCGGGCGCTGTTCAGGGCCGGCAGCAAAATGCTGACCATCATGGCGTTCTGGGCGATCAGCAGGTTTTGCTGGCCGGCCAGCATGGTGGCCCCGGGGAACGGCGTGAGGCTGCGGCAGTGCCATCCGGCCGCATCCACCCAGGAAATGGAACCGGCCGGCGCCAGGTGGGGCAGGAGCTTATCCAGGGGCGGGACGGCCATGGCCGGCGCGGGCACGCCGAACAGATCGCCCATGCCCATGTACAGACGGCACACGGCCAGGAGGGTCTGGTAAGACTCGGCGGCGGTGCGGGGCAGGTCCATAAACTGCACGCCGCTGATGGCCGACACGTCCACGCGGTCGGCGGCCAGGCGCTTGCGCAGGGTCAGGAATTGCTCGTTGTCCAGGATGCTCTTGGCCTTGGCATCAGCGCGGCTGGCGGCGGCCGCGGCCGCCACCTGCGGATACAGCGCCACGTAGCAGTTGCCATTGCGCATGGCCCAGGCCGGCGCGACCAGCGGAACGCCCAGGTAATGGACGTCCAGGCCTTGATATTGGGTCTTGAGTATCTGGATCTGAACCGGGGCCTTGTAATCCTTCAGAACTGTGGCCATGGCCCGGTTGGCAGATTGCACCAGGCGAAGGGCGGACTGCTGGGCCTTGTCGGCATTGCGCAGGCGGTTGACCAGCACCAGGCCCATCATGCCGTTGCCACCGACGTCAGGCGACGCATATACGGCCCATTGCGGCCCCAGCGGGGCCAGCAGGTCGCGTTCGATGTCCTGTTCCAGCAGGCCGCTGCCCTGCTTGAGCAGATCATCCATTTGCTGGGCGGCGGAGGCATCGATGGCCTGCACCGCCTTACGCACGTCGGCCACCAGCGCGGCCAGATCGCAGCGACTGGCAGCGGCCAGCGTAGCCGACTGCGGAATGACGCCCAGGATGTCGTTATCCAGGGGCTTGGCATCCAGGCACGCGCCCAGCAGGCCGCCGCGCGGATGGGGGGCATCCAAAAACGAGGCCGACGCCCAGTCGCGGCCATCAAAACCGGCGGACATGGCAAAGGTGCGCAGGGAGCCCAGCCCCAGGGCGTCGCGGACCTTGGGCCAGCTCTGCTGGGTCTGGGGGTTGGCGCCGGCGAATTGGTCGGCCAGTTGCAGCAGGCCGGCAATATCGACGTAGCAGGCGAAGACCGGCTCGGCGGTCACCTGTTTCATGGCGACCGTGAATCGCGGTTTGGCCGCGAGGCTGGCCAGTTTCTTGGCGGCGACCGCGTCCAGCTCGGTCTTGCCCATTTCGATGATGACCAGCTTTCCCTGGCTATAGGTGCGCAGGGGCAGGCCCTGGGACTTGGCGGTGAGTTTCGTCAGCGCCTCCTGCAGGGCTGGCGCGTCGGTGCCGGCGTCACAGAGCAGGGCCAGGCGGGGCATGGGCACGGGGCTTTGCTCGGTGGGGGCGCTGACGCCGCCGAAGTAAAACGCGCAGGGATATTTCCACGCGGCCGGACCCAGGGTCGCCAGCATGGCCATGGCCTGGCGGGCTTCGGCGTCCTGGCCGCCGGCCATTTGCATCAGCCGGGGCAAGAACTCGTCGAACAGGCGTGGAAGGCCCGAGTCGTCCAGGACGGCCTTGAGGTGAGATTGTGCATAGCCGGGGCCCAGGTCCTGGCTGCCGCGCCAGCCGATGTAGATCAGGGCATCCTCTGGCAGTCGATCGGCCAGCGGCTGGGCGGCGGCGACGGCCGGCAGCAGAAGCAACATCCACAGGACCAGTTGTTGGGTTGGCGGGGTTCTCATGGCTTGGCTCCCTTGGTTGGGCAGTTACTGATGCGCCTTCAAGATATGCTTTGTCGTGGCGGCTGACAATACTTAAGTGCCGTGGCTGGGCGGCGGGGCATCGTCAGGGTAAACTCAAGCCGCTTGTTTTATGTGGCGCAAATTGGCCAACATCCCCTCGAAGGAAGCGGTGGCGGGGCTGCTGTCGCTGGCGATCGGCATTGTGCTGATGGCCTTGAAATTCATCGCCTATTTCATCACGGGCTCGTCGGCGATCTTTTCCGACGCCCTGGAGAGCATCGTCAACGTACTGGCTTCGGGGGTGGCGATGTATTCGCTGATGGTGGCTCACAGCCCGGCCGACCTGGAACATCCCTATGGCCACGGCAAGGTGGAGTTCATTTCCGCCGGCTTCGAGGGCGGGATGATTTTGCTGGCCAGCGTGGTCATGGCCGTCAAGACGCTGGATACGGTGCTGTTTCATCCCGTGCGCGTGGAGGAGCTGGGGATTGGGCTGACGCTGGTGGGGGTGGCGATGGTGGTCAACGGCGCGGTGGGGGGTTACCTGGTGCACTTCGGGCGAAAACAGAAGTCATTGACGCTGGAGGCCGACGGCTGGCACCTGCTCAGCGACGCCATTACCAGCATTGCCGCGATCAGCGCCCTGCTGCTGGTGCGCTGGCTGCATTGGCCGATGGCCGACCCCATCTTCGCCCTGATGATCGCGCTGTACGTGGCGTGGACGGGCTACAAGCTGCTGCAGCGCTCGACGGCGGGGCTGATGGACAAGCAGGACCAGGCTGACGAACTGGTGCTGCGGCGCATCCTCGATGCTCACCATGGACCGGCGGGCCGCCAGCCGCGCATCTGCAGCTATCACAAGCTGCGTCATCGCCACAGCGGGCGCTACCTGTGGGTGGAGTTTCACATCATGATCCCCGCGGACCTGAACGTGCGCCAGGGGCACCGGGTGGCCAGCGAACTGGAATACGAGATCGAGCAGGCCCTGGGCGGCAACGCCACCGCGCACATCGAACCGTGTCTGGCGGAGGATTGCGCGGTGTGCGGACAGCAGGCCGCGGCGGTGAAGGCCGAACCGCGCACGCTGGAGGACCCGCGGCCGATCTGATGGGGTGTCAGGGGCCGGGGGCTGGAAAAAAGCCAGCGTGGCCCAGCCATCCCTGGCTGGGCGTTCGGAGCCGCCGACATAGCAAGCGGTGTAGTATTGGCAGAGAACGCGACGGCGCTAAGCCGCGAAGGAATCGCGAAGCGCAGAAAATTCTTTTAGCCACCGATCATCACCGATACCCGAACTCAATCCTTATAGCATCGGTTGTTTCATCGGTGGCGAAGATTTGTGCCGTGCCTGCGTGGAGGGTCTTGTTGGACCGCTGCTCCCTGCTCCGTTGCAAAAAGTTGCATCCGCCACGCGGGACTGGCCGATGCGCTATATCCAGACGGAGATCAGTAGGTGCGTCGTCCGGGTGTTGCGCGAGGTCGGGGTTAACAGCAAGTCCTTCGCTCCGCGCGCCAGCGCAATGGCCCACGCTTTCATCCTCCGCGCCACCAGGACCCCTCGCGGCTCACGGCGAAGCCCTCCTACTCCATTCCCGCAATAATTCAGCCATTTCCGCCCTCTGCGCCTGTTCAGCGAGTTGAAGCGGCGTCTGGCGTTGCCGGTTGCGGACCTCGACCTTGGCCCCGTGCTCCAGCAGCGTCTTGGCCGTCGCGATGCGGCCGCGAGCGGCGGCGATATGCAACGGCGTGTTGCCATCCTCGTCGCGCGGAGCCACGTTGGCCCCCTTGTGGAGCAGTGGTGTCAATAACTGGGAATCCTCCTGGTCGGTCGCGATGTGGACGGCCGTGCGCCGCCTATAGACGCTGGCGCAATCGGGATTGGCGCCGGCCGACAGCAGCACACCGACGACATCTTTCTGCCTGAGGTCGATCGCCATTTCCAGCGGTAGTTGACCACGAAATTTCTGCCCCGCCTGCGAACTGGGGTCGGCACCGCCGGCCAGGAGGAGCTTGACCATCTCCCGCCGCGTCGGCCCATCCTTGCACTTGACGATGGCCAGATGGAGCGGCTCGCAGCCGTCCTTGTCCGTCGTAATGTACACGCCTGCACTCAGCAGCGCTTTGGCCAGATCGAGCCGTCCTTCTTCGGCCGCCACATGCAGCGCTGTTCGGGGAGCGCCCTGGTTCGAGCGCACTTTTGTGCCGGGCGGCAGCAGTGGCAGGACTGCATCATATGATGGGTCCTCCCGAGCGCCGTGCGCCAGCAGAAACTCGATCACGGCCGGGTTGCTCGCCTCCGCCAGCGGCGTTCGACCATCAAACTGGGCGCAGTTGACATCCGCCCCGCGCTCGACCAGCAGCTTGATCATGTCGAGATATCCGCGCCGAGCTGCTTCGTGCAAGGCCCGGCGGCCGAATCGGTTACGGGCATTGACGTTCGCGCCGGCGTCGATCAGCGCCTGGGCGGTGGTCACAAGCCTGAAGTTGGCCGCCAGGTACAACGGTGTCTCGCCGGAGCCGTTGCGAGCATTGACGTCAGCACGGTGGCGCAGCAGACGTGCGACAATGAAGGGCTTTTTAATCAACGCGTGCAGTGGCGTATCGCAACCCCAGCCTCTGGCTTCGATGTCGGCGCCGTGCGCCAGCAACAGATCGCACATCTCCGCCGAGGAAACTAAGTGCAGAGGCGTGCCTCTACTCCGATACCCGTCATGAAACCGCCCGGCGTTTACGTTGGCCCCATGCTCCAGCAGTAGCTTGGCCATCGTCCGATCATTGGCCACTACGGCCGCTCCCAGCGGTGTCCGGCTGCCATCTGCGTGCATATCCACCGCCGCGCCGCTCGCCAGCAGCAGCCTGGCCATGTCCATCCGCCCATGGCGGGCAGCTTCGTAGAGCGCTGTCTCGCCCGTACGCATGTCGCGATCGTTCGGATCGGCGCCCCGCGCCAAGAGCGACCGTACCGCTGCCAAATCATCTCGCCCGACGGCGTCCAGCAGCGCTGTGCGGCCGGCGAAGTTGGTCATATCGATGGCAGGATCCCTCGGGCGTGTCGCCGGCCCGTGCAACGGCCGTGCCGCGATGCCGGCGATCCGCATGTTCCTCGGCAGCATGCCCAGCGGCGGCCCGGTCACGACCAGGTAGTCCCACACGACATCATCCAGCCCAAATCGCACAATCAAGTAATGCGGCCGTCGAACGCGCTCGATGGGCTGCCACCCATGCATGAAGGGCCAGAGCTGAAGCGTCGCCTCCGCTATGGTCGAATCCTCCCACTCGCCGATGCTGTCATCATCGTTCCAACAGTCGTCGTAAGCCGCGAGAATCTGTTCGACCTCCTGTCGCCTGGTGACGCCAACGCGAATGGGAGCGGACGAGTGGGGCGACCCCGCAATCTCCCTGAGCCTGGACTTCCCCTCAAACGCCGGCACGGGAATGCACCCGCTGGAGGCTATCGTCAGAAGCGATACAGCAAGAGTCAGGCCTAGATGAACGCGCGCCATAGACCCGTCCTTCCTGAGATGCCCCGCATGGACAACGGCCCCCGCCGCCGGGGTGTCATCATCCCCTCTGCGTGTTTCGCGTGCAACAGCGGCCAGCCGCAAAGCGCCATGCTCCGGGAACGTGGCGATGGTCTGCGTTTGAGCGCATGCTCTATCACCAGCGGCCCTGTCGGGATGCTGCACGGGCCAGCCACCTGCGGGCGGGTGGCCCATTGCCTCGGCATTGGGTTCACGAGCAGAGCGCGCGAACCGGTATGCGAATCGCGGCGACAACAGGGCGCCAGCGGTTAGCGTGCTAGCACCTGCGGCCAGTGCCGTATCCAGCGGCCGCAGTAGTCAGGCAGGGGCATACCAACTGTGCACCATCAGTCCGTTACAGCGCAGGGGCCCGCGGCTGGGTAACTGCGAGGTGGCTTACCGTCGCGGCGGGGCAATCGGTTGGGTGACCGGCGTTTGCCGCTGGCGCAGCCACTCGGACTTGGGCAGGACACCGGGGGCGACTCGCTCCAGCAGGCCGAAATACCAGAAGTTCAGTAGCAGCAGCGCGGCGACCACGATGGCGAGGATGACGATGGTTCGGCCGCGGCGCGACTTGGCATAGAGGTCGTGCAGGTCGCGCTTCGAGCCGCGCGGCAGGGCGGCGGTGGCCGTCAGACAGGTGCCGAAGGGGATGCTGATGCGGGCCTTGGCGTTCAGGGCCCAGCCGTTGGCATCGAGAATCGGGCCCAGGTTGCGCTGCCGCAGCTTGAGGGCGGCGATGACCATGGCCGGCCCGGAAATCAGCAGGACGATGGCCAGCAGCCCCAGCGGCATCCAGATTCCCAGTCCGAAGAACGCCTGGAGCAAAGCGCCCATGGCGGCGGTGATGCCGCCCACGGCCACGCCCAACGCCGCCACCACGCCGATATCGAGCTTGGCCGCGGGCTGCGGCTTGGCCGGCTCGGCGGGCATGGCCATGGCGGCTTTGGAGAGGCGCTCGGTCTGGGCGGCGTCAGCAGCGGCAGCGCGCTTGGCGACCTGGTCCTCGATGAGGCGCAGCACGCGCTTATAGGGGGCCCAGAAGGCCTGGCGGATGCTGATGGGGTTATCGACGATCTTGATGACGGTGGCATCCCAGTCGTTGCCCTGGCGGTCGTAGAAGATGCCGTTGCGACCGACCATGAGGTTGTCGGAGTCGCCGGCGGTAAAAGCCGCGGCGATGAGCATTTTCTGGCCGGTGCTGCGGCGCGTCAGGTCGCAATAGACCAGGTAGGTGTGGCTGAGGTGGGCCAGGGTGGCATGGCGGGCCATGTCGGGCACGGCCACGCACAGGTCGCAACTGCGCTGGTCGAGGTAGAGGGTTCCGGCCTGGAAGACGGCCTTGTCCTTGCGCAGGTAGAAATCGCGGAAGCTGACGAAGTTGTTCAGCAGTTTGCACAGGTCGCGGTTGTAGCGCAGCAGTTTTTCGACGGTGGCGATGGCGTTGGCCTGCGGCTCGAGGGCCTGGTCCTGGTCGATGAGGGCGGCGATGCGCTGCTGGGCGTCGCCGGCGACGATCTGGCGCAGGCGCTGTTGGCCGAGCTTTTCGACGGTGGGTCCGGTCTTGGAGGCGGTCCAGGCGATGTAGGCGCTGAGTTTCTGCGTAAGGACGGCCCAGTCGCCGGCCGTGAGGCTGCTGCGCTGGCCCAGGAGGGGCTTGACCGCGCGCTGGTTGAAGCTGGCCATGGCGTCGGCCCAGGCTGGGTTAAGGCTGCCATCCAGGGGGAGGGGTTTGCCGGCCTCGATGCGGGCCAACGGGAAGCCGCGCACCTCGGCGGCGGTGATGGTCAGGTCGTTGGCGGCGACGGCGAGGTATTCGGATTCCTGGCGGTTGAGGGCGGCCTGGGCGCGGGAGTCAAATTCAGCGAGTTTGCAGCGGGCGAAGTAGTCGTCGATCTTGTGGCGCACGGCCGCCAGGGCGGCGGCGGCATCGGCGGTGGCGGCGCCCAGGGGCATGATGGTGGCGTCGGCGCTGCTTTGGTCGCACCACTGCAGGTGGGCTTTGGCCTCGACGAAGAACTGGTCCAGCAGGGCGCGGTCGATGCCGGGCCGGCCGCTGCGGTCGGGGCGGCTGCCCACGCAGGCGATGACGTCCTGGATGATGGCGCGGGTTTCGGCGTCCTCGGCGGCTTCGACGGGGATGATGCCGTCGCCATTGAAGCTGGTCTGGCCGAAGATGCGGGCAGTATCGGAAACGTCCTCCAGGGTGATGGACGAGGCCGCGCCCTTGCCCAGGTTCAGCAGGATCTGCCGGGCCGAGGCCAGGATGGCTTTGCCTTCGGCGGTGGCGTCGTTGATCTGGGTCAGAGCCAGCGACGAGGAGCCCTGGAGCAGCTCGTCGGCGTTCTTGACCAGGCCGCAGGTCCATTTGACGGCCGCCAGGAGTTCGGGGACGCGGATGCGGCCGTCCTTGTCGGAGTCGATCAACTCCAGGGTCTTGAGGTCGAATTCCAGGCCGGTGGTGGGACAGGCCAGGGCGACCCAGAGCTTCTGGTCGAGCTGGTCGAGGGCGCGCAGGTCAGCGCCGCTGTCGATACGGACCTGGTCAAAACCACCGGCGCGGAAGAACCGCCAGGTGTGCGATGGACGAGCCGACGTAGACTGCATGGAAGACTCCTGAGATGAAAGCGACGTAAGTGCGCATTATTGCCACAGGCAGCGCGTATGGCAAACCGCGCGGCGACTCAATTCAGCGCCAGGGACATTCTTATTCTCGCAACGACGCAACGGCGCGACGAAGGATCGAGGCATCGGCGACACAGCAATGCCGCGCCGACGAAACGAAGCAAGACAGCGCTCCTATGCCAGGGCGCCGCTGCTGTTGTATTTGATCAGGCCGATATTGCCGCCGCTGTCGATTTCCACGCCGGAGTCGTCGTCGACGGAAGCGTCGGCGGCGGCCAGGCCGGCTCCGTAGACATAGCCGGAGCTGTTGACGGCCAGCGCGATGCCCCATTCGTCCTGAGCCTCGCCGATCCGGCGTGCCCAACTGAAAGCCAGGGAGGTGTTGAGCTTGCAGAAGAAGGCGTCATCACCGCCGCCGCTGGTGAGTTTGTAGACGCTGGAGCTCGGATTGAAATCGACACTGCCCTGGAAGCTGCCGCCCAGCAGCAGAGCACTGCCGCGGACGTCCAGGCTCCAGGAAACGTCGTTGCCGGGGCCGCCGATGCGCTTGGCGGTGACGTAATTACCGCTGGAGTTGAGCTTGGTGACAAAGGTGTCCCAGTTGCCGGCGCTGGTGAGGTTGTTGGTGGCGCTGCCGGGGTTGAAGTCGACCGTGCGGGCAAAGGCGCCGGTGATGTAGACGTTTTTGTACTGGTCAACGTCCAGGGCGGTGGCCGCGTCGATGCCGGCGCCGCCAAAGGCCCGGGCCCAGACAAAGCCGCCGGTGGTGGTCAGCTTGAGGACAAAGGCATCGACCTCGCCCTTGTTGGTCAGCTTATAGACGCCGGAGCCGGGATCAAAATCCGGCTGCGCACTGAAGTAGCCGCAGATATGGGGGTTGCCGTTGGTGTCCAGGGCCAGGTTGAAGGGCTGGTCGTCATCGCTGGCGCCGATGCGGCGGGCCCAGGAGAAGGCGCCGGTGGGGCTGTAGCGGGCGACGAAGATATCGGTGCCGCTGTCGGCGCTGGTCAGGCGATAGGCGCTGGCGCTGGGGTCGAAGTCGGCGGTGCCACGGAAATAGCCGGTGGTGTAGATGTAGCCGTTGGCGGCCACGGCGATGCCGCTGACGTGGTCGTGGGAGGTCCCGCCGAAGCGCTTGGCCCAGACATACTGGCCGCTGCTGTTGAGCTTACAGATGAAGGCATCGGTCTGGCCGGCGCCCGTGAGGTTCTTAGTGCCGGTGCCGGGGTCGAAGTCGCGTGTGCCCGAGAAGCTCCCGGCGATGTATACGTTGTTAGAGCCGTCCAGGGCCAGCCTGGCGAAGCGCTCGATGGTTCCGTCGTAGACGTGGGAGGTCGAGCCGATGCCGCCGATGCGCTTGGCCCAGATCAGGGCGCCGGCGGGGGAGAACTTGGCCACGAAGGTGCTGGCCACGCCGGAGGCGGTGAGGTTCTGGGTGGCGCCGGAAGGGTCGAAGTCGACGGTGCCCGAGAAGGTGCCGGCGTAGTAGATGTTGTTGGCCTTGTCGATGGCCACGCTGCTGGCCAGGTCGGTGCCGCCGCCGCCCAGGAAGATGGGGTAGGCCGAGAGCAGTTGACGGCTTTCAAGGATTTCGAGGATGGCAGCGCGCAAAGGCAGGTGGGGTTGGCTGGACATGATGGCTCCTGATTGTTGAAGGGCCCACTGAAACGTGCTTATTCCGATATGAAGATATCAGCCGCGGCCGATGCGGGCAAGAAAATTTTGGGGGGCGCGCAAAACGACCCGGGGGTGCCCGGCGGCGATCGCGGGGGCTTGTTGTGGATGCGCCGGATTTCGTGCAAGGGATGTGCCAGCGCTATAATGGGCGACTATGAGCGGCAGCTATACCCAGAGCGTGCAGAATTTGATCGACGAGCTGGCCCGGCTCCCGGGCATCGGTTTGCGTTCCGCGGAGAGGATTGCCTTTGATCTGCTGAAACAGACTCCCGAACGGGCGCTGAAGCTGGCCGACGCGATTCGCGATGTGAAGACGCGCATCCGACACTGCTCGGTGTGCTTTAACCTGACGGAACAGGATCCGTGCGAGATCTGCGTTGATCCGGCCCGCGACCAGGGTCTGGTGTGCATCGTGGAACAGCCCAAGGATGTGCTGGCGCTGGAGTCGACCGGGCTTTACAAAGGGGTGTATCACGTGCTGCTGGGGGTGATTCGTCCGCTGGATGACGTGCAGCCGGCGGACCTGACCATCGAGCCGCTGATGGCGCGCGTGGCTGGCGGGACGGTGCGGGAGATCATCATGGGGACCAACCCGACAATGGAAGGCGACGGCACCGCGCTGTATTTGCAGCAGTTGCTGGCCCAGCGGCATCCGCAGGTGCAGGTGACGCGCCTGGCCCGCGGGCTGCCGGCCGGCAGCAGCATTGAATATGCCAATCGCAACATCCTGGCCGACGCCATCAGCGGTCGGCAGCGGATGTAGGCGGGGGGGGGCCCCGGTTTGGGGTTTTCGCTGGTGGCAATTGGCTGGCTCGGTTTCTTGACCTTGCGCGGGGCTAGCCGGTAAAGTTTCGCCTTGCCGATGGACCTAGCACCCTTGCTGAACACCAACCTGGAGGTCGTTTATGGCCGCTCAATCTGAGTCGCGCGCCGGCCTGGTCACCACTCTGGTCGTGTTTGTCGTGTTGACCTTCATCGCCGGGGGACTGGCGGTTTATTACTACCTGGAGCTGGACAAGAGCCGCATCGAGGTGGAAGCCGGGCAGAAGCGCCTGGCCAAGCAGATCGAGCGCGGCGAGAGCGATACGCCGGCCTACTACGAGATCGAGAAGGGCGCGGCAGCGCCCCGGCGCAGCATCTATGGCGTTTTGCTGGACCAGCGGAATGCCTTGACCAAGGAGATCGCCGGTTCGGTGATGGCCCCGGAGAAGGCCCTGGACGAATCGCGCAATGCCAAGGCGCTGGCGGCCAAGATGATGAGCGCAGCGCAACTGACGGTGGAGTCGGATTCGCTCAGCGGTTATCTGACCAGTGTTGCGGCCCACGTGCCGCGGCTGGTGGAAGCCGTCAGCAAGGCCCAGGCGGAGACCACGGCCGCCCAGTCGCAGACCAAGGCCAAGGCCGACGAGGCTGAGGCGCGGATCAAGACCTTTGAGCAGGAGATCGCCAACCTGCGGGCCAGCGAGACCAAGGTCAAGAGCGAGCTGAGCGAATATCAGAAGACCAAGGACGAGCAGGTCACGCGCGACGCGGCCGAAAAGACCAAGCAGATCGCGCAGTTGCAGGAGCAGATCAACCAGATCCAGGTGCAACTGGCGGCCAAGATCAACGAATACAACGAGTCGCGCAAGGAACTGGCGGTGACGCGCGAGAAACTTCGCGGCAAGCGGCAGAACGTGCAGGTGGCGCTGACGCGGCAGCCCGACGGCGTGATCACGCGCATCAGCGGCGGCGAGACGGTGTGGATCAACCTGGGCTTTGGCGACCAGGTGAGCCCGGGCATGACCTTCGAGGTCTATGACCGCGTGGAAGGCGTGCCCAAGAGCGGCGAAGGCGCCACCGAGGAGCAGTTGCCCCAGGGCAAGGCGTCGATCGAGGTGGTCAACATCGGCCAGAATACCAGCGAAGCACGGATCATCCGCAAGAGCAACGGCAGCACGGTGGCCGAGGGCGACATCATCGCCAACCTGATCTACGACAAGAACGTGAAGTTCAATTTCCTGATCTACGCCGGCGACGGCTTTGACCTGACCCAGACGGGGCGGCAGAGCTTTGGCAGCGTGGACGTGCTGAAGAACCTGGTGCGGCGCTGGGGCGGCAACGTGGTGGAGCTGCAGCGCGACCCCAATAGGCCCGATGCGCCGGTGCGCGTGCCGGTGGAGGCGGATTTCGTGATCCTGGGCAAGGAACCGGTGGTGCCCAAGCTGGGAACCACGCCCGAGGAACTGGACAAGATGGAACGGGCCAAGAAGCGCCTGGCCGAATATGACAGCGTGCGCGGCGGGGCCATCGATCTTCACGTGCCGATCATGAACCAGAACCGGTTCCTTTACTTCATTGGCTATTTTGACCTGGCCAAGAAGCAGGTGCCGTAAAGGTTGCCCGCACGAAGGTCCGCAACAGGGGATGACCGCGCCCAGGCGGCGCCTGCGGGAAATACGCAGGGGGATGCTGGCCTATAGTTGAGTCCATGAAACACTTGTATCGCCACGGCATGGCGGTGCTGCTGGTCCTGCTGGCAGCGCTGCGAAGCGAGGCGCAGACCTCGCGCCCGGTTCCCCAGATCCAGCGCGTGCTGATTGTCAGCGTGGATGGTTTGCGGCCGGATTTGGCGCTGCGCGCCAAGATGCCCCACTTGCGGCGGCTGATGGAGGCCGGGGCGTATAGCTTCTGGGCCCAGACGATTCCGGCGGCGATCACGCTGCCGTCGCATTGCTCGATGCTCACGGGGGTCGGCATCGAGAAGCACGGGGTCAACTGGAACAAGGACCTGCCGCCCGATCAGTCCCGCTACGTGCAGGCGCCGACGCTTTTTGATCTGGCGAAGAAAGCCGGTTACACCACGGCCATGGTGGCGGGCAAGAGCAAGTTCGTGGCGTTGGCCAAGCCCGGCACGCTGGACTGGTCTCAAATTCCGACCAGCGGCAAGTATTCCGACGAGCAGGTGGCGCAGGAGGCGACCAACATGCTGCGCCAGCATGCGCCGCAGGTGATGTTTGTGCATTTCGCCGGGCCCGACGACAGCGGACACCGCTACGAATGGGGGTCGCCGCAGCAGGTGAGCACCATCGAGGGTGTGGATGAAGGCCTGGGGAAGGTGCTGGCCGAACTGGATCGCCAGAAGCTGACCGACTCGACGCTTGTGGTGCTGACGGCCGACCATGGCGGGGCCGGAAGGGGTCACGGACCGGATGATGCCCGCAGCCGGCATATCCCTTGGATTGCGGCCCATCCGTCGCTGCTGCGCAACTATGACCTGACGCGACTGCCCAAGCTGCACATCACGACTCAAGACACGTTTGCCACGGCCTGCTGGGTGCTGGGGATACCGCTTCCGGCCGGCACCGAAGGCCAGCCCGTCACACAGGTTCTGCCATCCGCGGCGGCGACGACGCGGGCGACGACGCGCCCGGCCACGGACCAGGCGGAGGCGTACAGGTAGTCATTTATCGTTGGGAAGGGCCTGCGACCGTTGTTCCGGGGTCGCTCTTTCTGTTGGATTGATTTGCCATCAGAGCGCTGCGACCAGACGACCGCACCACGGCCCACCCGGCCAGCGCGGCGACGATGTAGACCATTTCGGTAAGTTCTTCCCAGGCGCCGAACCATACCTGGTTTTCAGCGAACGGCGCCATCAGCGCCATGCGGAAGTAGCTGAACCCCATTGCGCCCATGGCCGCGCTGAACAGCACCTTGGCCCAGGCCAGAGGGTAGCGGCCGACGAGCGCCGCGACGAAAGTGGCGAGCAGCAGCACGATGGCCGCAAGGGGTAGAAAGCGCACCTCATAGAGCTGATGCACCACGGGGTGAACATAGCTGTAGAGGGTTCCGAAGATGTGAGTGTTGTAGGCATTGTCGCGCAGCGGCACGCACAGGGGAATAGCCGCCATCATAGCGATGGCGGGCACCGCCAGCAGGAACATTCGCCGGAAGAAGCACGGAACCTGTGCGTGCTTGATGCAGCCGCGGCAAAGGCTGTTGGCACCGCAGCGGGCAGATGGATCGCCGTAGTGCATGAGCCGCAGGTCGATGAACTCGATGGCAGCAAAGGCGGTGAAGCCGAAGGCCAGCGCCATGCCGAAGCCGTGCAGGTATTCGAAGAGGTGCGAGCGCTCGTTAAAGCACAGGTAGTTCAGCAGGCAGAACAACTCACCGGCGAAGAACAGGATCATCGCCCATCGGAGCCCCACTGCGTCCGGGGATCGGCTGCGGCGCAGGCGCCACGCCACGAGCAGCGAGCCGAGCATATACAGCGGCTTAACGCCGAAGGCGGTGATGACCGCAACCCACTGCTCGAAGATGGAGGCTTGGTGATAGGGAAGCCTTGCGTTCTCAGCCAGCACGCTGCGCCCGTCCAATCTGTTGCCGATGCACATGGCGGGGGCGAAAGCGATCCACTCCTGCATGCCACCGCGGATGTTCGTTGCTTCGTAGCCGGCGGCTCGCAGGAGCTTCGTGGCCTCCACGCTGCGGAAGCCCGTGCGGCAGATCACCAGGAGCGGGCGGCCCTGAAGATTCCGCGGCGGCGGGCCGCCACTTTGAAGGTCCTGCAGCGGCCAGAGCACGGCGCCGTCGAGGTGCGCCTCGTGGTATTCCTTTGGCGTTCGTACATCGAGCACAGTGACGCCCCCGGAAGCGTCGGATAGGCGGCTGCGCGCTTCGGCGGGCGTGACTGTGGGGACTCGGCCGAACTGCAGCCCGTACAGGCCAACCGGCAGGATGCCGCCGACGGCGATGATCACCGCGACCATCCATCGATGAGGGCGTGTCAGCATGGGGTTCTCCGCAGGCAGTTATGTACGCAGGCCGGCACGAGGCGTCCATCGGGTTGCGGGTAGACCTGGCAGCATTTGCGCACGCGCGCCAGATCGAAGTTGTGGCGGTCCATGAAGTGGTGGATGAACACGGACTTGATGGAGCGCTCGGCGGCCGCCGCTGCGCGATCTTGTGAGTAGGCTCCGCCGCGCGTGACCGATTGCAGGATCGACCTCACCGCCGCCAAGGCCTTGCGCGAGTCGGGAGCGACAGCCGAGGAGCTGGACCACAGGGCATAAACGGCGTCACGAACCTGCGCGAAGCTGTCGGGATCGGTCCCGACCAAGGCCCGGTTCTGCGTGATGTCGAGATACTGGTCGACATCCACGAGGCGCTTCATGGGCAGGAACGAACCCTCTTCGGCGCGCAGGTACATGGCCAGGGCGAAGCATGCCGGGTGGCTGCAGGCCAGCGGGGAGAAGTCGGCCGCGGCGACGGCGCCGCCGCAGGCGCCATCGAGGGAGCGAATGATGTCGGGGATGGTGATCGGGTCGTCGGGGCGGGGCATCGACGCCCCGCGGCCCACATACGCCGCGGGTTGGAACATCACGCTGAGGATGTGATCGCGAGCGAAGAGCAGTTCGAACACGCGGCCGATGCCCTGGTCATTGATGTGTCGCGCCACGGTCACCGTCAGCGACATTCGCGCGCCGTGCTCGGCGGCGAGGTCGATCAGCCGCAGCTTTTCCGCCAGCAGGGGTCGTCCCCGCATGGGTGTCGAGTCGTCGAAGCCATCGAACTGAAGTGAGATGATCACGCGATGCTCGGCCAGGAACCGCAGAAGATCCGGATCCTGCAGCAGGCGGCGGCCGTTGGTGGAGACACTCAGATAGACAATGCGGCCGCGCGAGCGGCATTCCTCGATGATGTCGCGGAAGTGCGGATTGATCGTGGGTTCGCCGCCGGAGAGGCTCAGAACGTCGATGTGGCCCTCGGAGGTCAGCAACCCATCGAGAATGCGGCAGACTTGCGCGCGATCGAGGTGATAGGTCCCAGCCGTGTGTACGAGACACACCGGGCAGGCCATGTCGCAATGGTCCGTGATCTCCAGGATCGGCAGGCACACATGCTGCTCGTGATCGGGGCAAAGGCCGCAGGACTGCGGGCAGCCGGCGCGGGAGTCCTGCTGAAACGCCAGGGGGACAGCCCCCGGGCGAAAATAGCCAGACAGTCCAAACCAGGACGCGACGTCGGACCAGACGCGAACACGCTGCGGGCCGTGGTCGGGGCAATGCTTGGCGTACCAGATGGCGCCGGCGTCGGCCTCAATCCGCGCCGGCAGCAGCCGGCCGCAGGTCGCGCAGGTCGAGGTTGTTCCGCCCAAGTACTGCATGGCTAATGCGGCTTGATGGACACGTAGAACTCCTTGAGCTGCCGCAGGCGCGGCTTCATCTGCATGCTCTCCACAAAACCGCGGCAACTCGTCCAGCATTTGCTGCAGGGCTGGCGGCGTTGCACGTCCAGCAGGCTTCGGCGGATGTCGTCCATCGGCTGTCTGAGAATGTTGCCCAGGGGTTCATCGAGCGTTTCCGTGCAGCGGGTGACGTCGCCATCGGGCTTGATGTTCAGCAGCATCCGGCCGGTCTGGCAATCGCCCACACCGCCCTCATCGATGGCCTGGTCGAGGTGCTCGATATAGCTGGTGAGCGATACGAACTGCGGGTATTTGGCCTTGAGATCGAGCAGGTGCCCGGCAACGCGCTGGCCGGGCAGGCGAGGCTGCTTCGTGCCGCGATTCCAGGAGTAGAGGTTGACCAGGTAGGTGATGCCCATCTGGCGGCAGATCTGGATCAGCGGTTCGATCTGGTCGAGATTATCGTCCATCAGCACGCTGATCATGTGGACGCGGTGCAGGCGATCGGGGCGGTGCTGGTGGAGCAGTTCCAGCGCCCGGATCGCTCGCTGCCAAGAGCCCGGCCGGCCACGTTGGGCGTCGTGCCTGGCCGGGTCGGCATAGTCGACCGACACCGAGATCTCCTGCAGGCCCGCCCGCTGAATGGATCGAGCCCGAGCGTCGTCCACATACCAGCCGTTGGTGATGAGAATGGGGAAGTGTCCGGCCTGGTTCAGCGAGAGAATGATCTGGTCCAGATCCTCGCGCATGAGCGGCTCGCCGCCGGCCAGCGAGATGATGAAACTGCCGACCTGCGCCAGGCTGGCACCGATGCGGCGTACATCGGCCAGGCTCATTTCGTCGCGCGCCTCGTGGTGGGTCTTCCAGAAATCGCAGATGGCGCACTGGAAGTTGCAGCGATAGGTGAGCTGCAGATTGCAGTGCAGCAGGCGACGGGTGAAGAACCCCATCGCCAGGCTCAGCCCGCGCGCGTGGTAGTGATACCGATCCGCGATGGTGTTCAGCAGCATGACTCCTCCGGATGGGCTGCGGCTTTGGGATCGCCCCAGAAGCGCGGGTCGCGCCGGCGATAGAACAGGTTGTAGGCACAGGCCGGGATCATCCGCCCCTGGGCGTCGGGCACGAGGTCGGGACAGGCGCAGAGCCGGCCGAGGTCCAGAGTGTCCTCGTCCATGTGCGAATGGAGATAGAGGGTGAGAATGTCCGGCTCGGCTGCGCGCTGGCGCTCGAAGCGATTCAGCGGCTTGCCGCCGGGGTAGACGCGCCCGACCAGGGATTTCAGCCGGCCCAGCAAATCCGCATCGCCGCCCTCGGCCCAGAGTCGATCGATCGCGTGCCCGAACGCATCGGCGCCCGCGTCGCCGGCATCCAGCAGGTACCCGCCGCCGAACATGCCGCGCAGTTCGTCGAGGCTCAAGAAGTCGGTGAACGAACGCAGGGGTGTGCCGCGCAGGTAATACGCGATGCTGTAGCACAGCGGGTGCGCGCTGGGGTGCGGGAAGAAATGATCCGCGCGAACCTGGCCACCCGTGCCTTGTTCGAGAGCAGCCGCCGCAGCATCCAACGGCATGTGGCGTCGAGGCTCGAAGGTTCCGCCACCCTGTCCGGTAAAGGTCATCGTCTGCACCGTCATGCTGCGCACTACCGAGTGCGCCTTGGCCAGTTCGACGACCTTGCCGACCTCGCTGTCGTTCACCCCCCGCGCCATGACGTGCAGCAGTGTCGTGGGGATGCCGTGGCGTTGCAGATTTTCCAAGGCGCGGATTTTGATCGCCACCACATCCCGCCCATGCATGGCCCGCGACGTTTGCGGATCGAGCGTATCGAGCGACAGCACGATGCACACGCCCGCCTCAGCCAGTCGTTCGCACAGCGCGGAATCGTCGCCGATGCGCAGGCCGTTGGAGTTGACCGTGACGCGCCCGATCTCCGGCCGGTGGCACTCGGCGAGCAGGTCGAGCAACTCCGGATGAATCGTCGGCTCGCCGCCGGTGATGTTGATCAGATCGAGCGGCCGGGACTGGGCGATCACATGATCGATGACCCGGGCCAGTTCCTCCCGCGGCATGTGATAGACCCGGTCCGGCCGGTTGTAGGTGAAGCAGATCGGGCATGCCATATTGCAGGCGTTGGTGATGGAGAACACGGGCAGGTGGCAGCGGGCGGCGTGAAAGGCGCAGGGCCCGCAGTCCTGCGGGCAGCCCTGCGTCACTGGGCGCGGCGGCTGGTGGTGCGAACGGATCGCCACCGGGTACGAGGTGACGCGACGGTACCACGTGGCGCTTTGTGCGATCAAAGCCCGTGCATGCCCGCACCGGGAACACAGGCGCTCCTGATAGACCGACCCATCCTGCTCGACAATCCGCGCGGGCACGATCTGCCGGCACTCGCGGCACATGCCGCGGGCCGTTGCGAGATAGGTGTAGGGGCGGACGCTTCTCACATCCGCACCCCCTCCGGCCGCTGAAGTTCGCCGAAGAGCACGCGAAGGTCCGGTGCGTCATAATGTGCCGCCAAGGGGGCCAGGCCCATCACGCAGGACTGCACGACAATCGTCTGCCGCTGCTCTACGCAACCGTGGCCGTCAATGACGATACGGCCGTCGGTCGACTCGCGGACGCGTACGTGCAGCAGCATTCGCTCTCCTGGACCCAGGCCCGACGCGTAGGACACCTGCTCCCATTCGAGCGGCAGCGCGATCGTCTGGAACTGTGATGACACTATCGCCAGCCAGTTTGCCAGGTCCATGATGCTCTGGAGCATCAGGCTGCGCGGCAGTTCGCGAGCGGCGCTGGTGGCGCTGGCGGCGCTGTATTCCTCGAACGAGACCGCCTTGGTGCCGCGAATGCTGGCCCACGGCGAGTAATCGAGAATCCTGTCCACCAGGCGCAGCTTCATCAGAGGCCTCCGTCGATCAGGATGGACTGCGCGTTGACATAGGAGGAGCGATCACTGGCCAGGAACGCCACCACCTCGGCGACCTCCAGCGGCGTGCCGGCGCGGCCGAGGGTGCAGAACTGCTTGTATTGTTCCTGCTGTTTGGGCGGCACGTTGGCGCTCACGCCCTCCGTGAGCAACCCCGGGACCACCGCGTTCACGCGGATGCCGTATCGCGCCATCTCGCGGGCCAGCGCGAGCGTGAAGCCGGTGACCGCGCTCTTGGAGGCCGCATAGTGGACCGGCACTTCGAGCACCCGCACGCCCGCCAGCGACCCCATGTTGACGATCGCGCCGCGCCGGCGCCGGATCATGCCGCGGATGAATGCCTTGGTCACCAGGAACATGCCTTTGAGATTGGTGTTCATCACCAGGTCCCAGTCCTCCTCCTCGATCAGCGCGAACGGCATGATCTGGGCCACGGCGGCATTGTTCACCAGTACATCGACCGGCCCGACCTCGGACTCGATCCGTTCGGCCAGGTTCGCGGCCGCCGCGCCGTCGATGACATCGAGCGCGTAGGAGCGGACCGTGGCGCCCTGGCCGCGAAGTTCCTCATCGAGCGTGGCCGCGCCCTGGGCATCCTTGTGATAGGAGTAGGTCACCGAGCATCCCTCGCGCGCCAGCACGCGGCAGATGGCCCGACCCACCGCGCCCGTGCCGCCCGATACGAAAGCCAGCTTGCCCTTATGCATTGACGGCCTCCTTGGTCGCCAGCTTTCGCTGGATCAAATGCACGAATACGGCCACGTTCAGGATCGACGGTAGCTCCGTCTTTCGCAACGGCCCGGCCAGACGCTCTGGATTCAGCTCCGGCAGAGCCGCCCGCAACTGCTCCAAGGCCGGCGGCGTGAGAAAACCATCCACCTCGTAGGGCTGCCCGTGGAGGCGATGGCGCGCCTGCCGTTCGAACTCGTCAGACTCCAGCCGGATGCCGAACCGTTCTTCGATGAGGAAGCTCAGGTCCAGCAAATCCAGCGACTCGGCGCCCAGGTCCGACATCAAGCCGCTGTGCATCTGGATCTCGTCCGGCGACACGCCGGTCACCTCGGCGATCAGCGGCGTGAGCTGCTGGAAGATGTCTGTCTCGGTCACGACTGTTACCTCGGGTAGCGCGCAAAGATCAGCGTCGCGTTCTGCCCGCCAAAGCCGAACGAGTTGGAGAGGACGGTTCGGCCTTCGAAGGCACGGGCCTTGTTGGGCACGTAGTCCAGGTCGCAGTCCGGGTCGGGCCTCGAAAGGTTGATTGTCGGCGGAATGATGGACTCCGCCAGTGTAAGCGCCGCCGCCACGGCCTCCGCCGCGCCGCTGGCGGCGATCATGTGCCCGGTCATCGACTTGATCGAATGCACCGGAATCTGGCGCGCCCGCGCGCCCAGGGCTTCCTTGATCGCGGCCGTCTCCACCGCATCGTTCTTGGGCGTGCCCGTGCCGTGGGCGCTGACGCCATCGACGAAATGGGGTTCGAGGGCGGCGTCGCGAAGGGCGCTGGACATGCTGAGCACCGCGCCTCGGCCGGTGGGCTCGGGATCGGAGAGACGGAAGGCATCCATCGAACTGCCGTAGCCGAGGACCTCGGCGTAGATGCGGGCGCCGCGCGACTGTGCCGCCTCGAGCGGTTCGAGGACCAGAAACGCCGCACCTTCGCCAAGGACGGTTCCTTGCCGCGTCGCATCGAACGGCCGACAGGCGCCCGCCGGCTGGTCATTCTCGGTGGAGAGGATTTTCAGGAGGCTGAAGCCGCCCAGCCCCAGGGGGTTCAGCATGCTGTCGGCGGCGCCGGCGATGGCGACCGGCACGAGCCCCTCGCGCACGTCGCGGTAGGCGTGGCCGATCGCCTGTGCCCCGGCAGCGCACGCCGAGCAGTTCGTGAGCCGCGGTCCATGAATCCGCCAGTGTTCGCCGGCGATGTCGGTCAGCCGATCGAGGGGTGTCTGCAGACACGGCGCCCCGGCACATCCGGTAACGGCGTCGATCAGTGACGACGCCAATGTTCCGCTTTCGGCAACGCGCGTCATGTCCTGCAGGAAGAATGCCTCAAGGCTCACCCCCACGTGCAGGGCAGAGGGCTTCAGTCGATCAGCGGACAACCGGGCATCGGTAATCGCCTCCTCCATGGCCACCAGCCCCAGCAGCACCTTGCGGTCCCTCTCCCGCTGGGCATCGGCAAAGCGGGACCCGACCTTCGCCGCCTCGACATCCCTGACCTGGCCGCCGAATCGCACCGGGAACGCCGACACGTCGAAGAGGTCGATCGGGCCTATACCGCTCCTGCCCGAAACCAGTCCCTGCCAGAACGCAGCCCGCCCGCTGCCGACGGGGCTGACGACGCCGATTCCCGTGATGGCGACGCGCGTCATGGCCCCTCCAGCAAAAAGCTCGCCTGCTGACTGCCGTGGCCAAAGCAATCGACGGCAACCGCGCCGCCGCTCTCGGCCGCGACCAGTGCGCCGATGCCAACCTGCAGGGCGGCCGCGGCGGCGAACAGGTTCCCGGTCACGGGCTTCGGCCACCATACCTGCCCGGCGTGGGTGCGCAGCCCGTCGGGGGTGTCGTCCGCCGCTATTCTCGATGGGGCGGAAAAGGGCTCGACCTGCCCGGTCCCCATGCGCCAGTCGGCCACGCGCGCCAGCACGCGTGCCCCGCGATCGCGGGCGGAGTCCGCACTCTCCAGCACCAGGAACGCCGCCCCTTCCGCCGGAATCGGTCCGGCGCCGCGGGTGCGCCATCGCTCGAAAACCCCTTGCTGATGAAGGGCGATGAACCCCAGTTCGTGGGTCTTCACGTCGCATCCGCCCGCCAGCACGCAGCGCGTCTCGCCGCGTGCGATCGCGCGCGCGCCTTCAACGATCGCCGCCGCCCCCTGGCCCTCCCATGGACTGAAGACCGCGTTGGGTCCCTGGATCCCCTGGAAGATCGACACAAAGCACAGCGGCATGTTCGAGAGAATTTTGAACGACAGCACCGGCCGGACCTGCTTGAGCGCCATCCCGCCGAACTTCACCAGGTCGAGTCTTCCGTCGGCGCCGGCCGACCCCCCCACGAGGCGCGATACTTCCTCGAGCGGCACCCCGGCCAATCCCGTCGCGCCGAAGAGGCCGACCTGGTCGCCCGGGTAGTCACTTCCCACACGAAGTCCGGCGTGTATCACGGCCCCTTGCGCGGCCGCCACCGCAAGCTGAGCATCGCGGCTCATCATCCGCAGCGCCTTGGCCTCCGGAACGCAGGCTGCGCCGTCGAAGTCAGCAATTTGAGCACACACAGGGCACGCGAAGGGTGTGGCATCGAACGAGGTTGGCGGCTTGGCGAGGGATTCGCCCCGCCGCACGCGCCAGAGCACCTGGCTGGGGTCCATCCCCGCGGCCGTCGCCAGTCCCACGCCCGTTATGACCACTGGGTCCGCCACCCTATCCTCCCGCGCTTTATCAGCGCGCGCTATCGGTTCTCATCCAGACCGCCAACAACTCCTGCCGCTTCTGGTCGAGTGTCGGGTCGTCCACGTCTTTGAAAGCGAACACCATCCCGCTGCTGACGACGAGCGTGTCCTCGCAGTATGCCTCGACGATCACCTTCCCGCCTTGTGCGTTCAGGCCGGTTAGACGAGTGCGGTACTCCAGCGTATCGCCGGGATGGATCGTCTGGCGGAACTTCGTTCGCTCGACGACCGTGAGAACGGCCTTGGCGTTTCTGTCGTACTGGTGCTTGAGGCTCGCTTCGAGAAGCAGCCCCGATAACTGGGCCATTCCTTCCAGCATCAACACGCCGGGCATGATCGGGCGCCGCGGGAAGTGGTCATCGAAGAAATCCTCGCTGAGGGCCACGTTCTTGAGGGCCGCCGCCGCCTCGCCCACCTGCCAGTCGACGATCTTGTCGATCAGGAAGAAACGCATGCTGGCTGAGCAGGATACCCGACCCAAGGACTCAAGTCCCGGCCCGTTCCGACAGTGCCGGGCCGTCGGGGTGCGGCCATTCAGCGCGGGCGGCGGATGGGGGCGGTGTTGGCCGGCAGCACATAGGCTTCCCACCAGCCCTTGCCCTGGGGCGCTTTGTCCACATACACGCAGTTGGCCGGCAGATAGCGCACGAACTTGGGATGGGGCACCAGGATGATCTGGGCCACCGGGGCCGTGCCCAGTTCGGTGACCTTCACGCGGCGCACGGGGCGATTGAGGTAGATGCTCATCTCCAGGGGCGCATCCTTGCGCGGATGCACGTGATACACCGTGGCCGCCGGCCACTGGCTCAGCAGGCGCTGGGCAAAGGGCTTGGTGCTGCGGCCGTTGGGTGAATTGCGATAGCCCCAGACAAAGCAGGCCTGCCACGCCAGCAGCACCGCGACCGTGCCGGCGACCAGGCCGCCGCGCCAGCGCCAATGCAGCCAGATGCCCGCGATCAGCGGCAAAGCCATCGCCAGAACCAGCAGGACCGCGGTTGGCGGCGAATACCAATGGTCGATGCCCAGCCCCGGCGCCGCCGGCAGCTTCCAGGCTCCCCATAGCGGAAAGCCCACGGCCAGCACCGCCAGCATCAGCCAGTGAAGCGCCAAAGCCACACGGGCCGGGCGCGTCCACTGCTGCCAATGGCGCAGATGATGCAAAACCCCCGCGGCGGTGAGGATGGCCGCCGGCCCGAGCATCGGCAGCAGATAGCGGTTACGGCGCACAGCAAAAAAGCTCATCACCAGCACCGGGATCACCAGCAGCCAAACCATCGACAGCAGGCGGCGGCGAAGGGCGCGGTCGGGTTCGGTGGCGCTGCGGAACAAGCCCACGAAGAACCAGAGAATCCACGGGAACAGGTAGATCACGTGGACCAGGTAGTCATACCAGCGGCTGCGGGTGTCGTATTCGGCCTCGACCGCGACGGTGGATTCATTGCGCCACAGTTTCCAGGCGCGCGGGAATTGGGTGGCCACGTACAACGGCCAGGGCAGGGCGATGGCCAGCAGGACCGCCAGCCCCAGCGCCACGGCCGTCAGCTTCGTACCCGTGCGCAGCGGCGGACGGGGGTCAGGCTCGGGGCCGGGGACCGGCCGCAGAGAATGCCACCCCGCAAACAGCAGCGCTGGCACCACGGTCTGCAGCAGGGCTATGGGGCCCTTGCACATCAGGCCGATGCCGATGGCCGCGCCGGCGCCGATACAGCCGCTGAACCATCTGCCCAGGAAGATGATGCGGACCAGGAAGAGATTGGCCAGCGTTACCCACAAGGCCAGGTGCACGTCGTACTGGGCCTGGCGGGCGTAAGTCAGGAAGAGGAAGGTGCTGCCGGCAATGAAGCTGGCCAGCAGGCCCAGTGGCCAGGAGCCGACGGTGCGCCCCAGGCCATAGATGGCGCAGAGCGTCAGGCAGGACGCCAGCAACCCCGGCCAGCGGGCGCCCCACTCCAGGTGGTCACTGCTGAGGATGCCCAGGGCGGTAATCCAGTGGGGTACGGGGGGCTTGCGCAGGCGGGGCTCGCCGTTGAGCGTGGGCAGCAGCCAGGTTTTGAGGTCGTTACGGCTGACCAGCTCGCGCGAGGTGGCGACGGTGACGTTCTCCATGCCACCGGCGAACTCCAGCCAGCCCAGCGTCGGCGCGATGGCGGGGAAGAAGACGATCAAGATCAACAAGCAGTGAGCCCACGGGCGGGTCCACCAGCGTGCATCGGGCTGAAGCATGAGCGGTTCGCCTTGGTCAGGCAGGAAGGTAGCGGCAAGCGGGGCCAGGGTCCAGTAATAGCGTGCGGGGGGACAAGAAACGGCAAGGGCCAGGGCGCGCGCCGGGGGCGGCATTTTTTTTCGTTTGACTGGGGGGCCAATGAATCGTAGGTCTGCTGTGCCAGTGTGCTGCAAGGCAAGGCTGGCAACACGAGGATCCCTGACAAGGGCTAAGCCGCCGGAAGGCGGCGCCGGGCTGACAAGAAGGCCTGGCTCATCGCGGAAGCGGTGATGCGCAAAGCGTCCGGTCCGTCGCGGACCGAGGACGCCGCCGAAAGGAAACTCGCGCCGGGGCTCTGCAAAGTCCCGCACGACGCACCTCAGACGGTCAAGCAATCCTCCGTGTCAGGCGATGGTCCGGTCGGTTATCGGGCTTTGTGATGCGCTGCCCCGTGGGCGGTTCGATGCCGACTGGACAATCGCTGGTTAAGTGGCGCCATCGGGGCGCCGATGTGCCGTATGGCTGGTTCCATGACGGGAGCCGGCCGGTCGCAAGCCCGCTCCAGGCGGGTGCGGCGCCGGGGCGAGTTGACGGCGGGGTGATCGTAAGTCGGCGGGTGCCGCAGGGCAGGCCGGACCTCAGATCAGCGCCGTCAACTCGACTCCGGAGCAGCGCCTGCGGATGGGCAGCGCAAGAAAGGAGGCAGGACAGAGGACGGCCGGGGCTGCCGCACCGCAAGCCATGGCGGTCCCGCGACGAGGCAAGAACAAGCGACCCGCGTGTGCGGGCGCTGCGGCCGGGCGACGAGCTTGGCGCATTCATTCGCAACACTTTTGGAGACACTGACATGTTGAGGAAAAGCAAGAGCGGTTTCACGCTCGTGGAAATTCTGATCGTGGTCATCATCCTGGGCATCCTGGCGGCCATCGTGATCCCCCAGTTCACCAATGCCTCCGACGACGCCCGCAAAAGCAGCCTGACCAGCCAGTTGCAGACCCTGCGCAGCCAGATTGAGCTGTACAAGCTGCAGCACAAGGAATACTGGCCCACCGATACCGGCGCGGCCGGCGGCACCTGGTCCTGGGACAAGCTGACGCAGAAGACGACCGAGGCCGGCGCGGTGGACGCAGCTGGTACCCTCGGGCCGTACATGCAGTCGACCCCCAAGAACGCGCTGAACGGCAACTCGACGGTTGCCGCGGCACCGGCCGCCGGCGTGGGCTTTGTGTTCGACTCGGCCACTGGCAAGGTCTACGCCACTGGCAAGGACGACACCAAGTACTTCGACGAGGCGACGGGCAGCGACAGCGCCACCAAGCCCTAAGCCAACGCATTGACAGCGCCGAGCCGGTTCGTCCCCGGCTCGGCGTCTTCTCGACCCGTGGCATGACGTTAAACGGCCAGCGCAGGGTGTTTCATGAAGACGAGCTTGAGCCAACAGGTGGTTCGACGGGGGCCTGGGCTGGGGCTCTACCTGCGCGGGGGCTTTACCCTCATCGAAATCCTGATCGTGGTGGTGATCCTGGGCATCCTGGCTGCGGTGGTGGTGCCGCAATTCACCAACGCCTCGGCCATGGCCCGCGAAAACACGCTCAAGGATGAGCTGCGCTACCTGCGCACGCAGATCACGATCTTCCGGGCCCAGCACCGGGACATCCCGCCGGGCTATCCGAGTGGCAGCATCGCGGCCGGTCCCAGCGAGGCGGCCTTTGTGGCCCAGATGACGCAGCACAGTAATGATCGCTGCGGCGTCAGCGCCACCCTGTCCCCGTCCTATCCGCTGGGGCCGTATTTGACCTACATGCCCCGCAACCCAGTCAACGGGTTCAGCAGCATTCTCATCGTCGCCGACGGGCAGCCCATGCCCGCGCCGACCGGCCAGTATGGATGGATCTACAGCGCCTCGCTCCAGCAAATCATGCCCGACCTGGTGGGCACTGACAGCGAACAGAGGCGATATGCGGATTATTGATCCAGCACGGGCGCTGCGTGGGCGGGGCTCCCCAGTCACCATCGGCCACTTTTCTCGCCGCGGTTTCACCCTGGCCGAGGGACTGATTGCCTCGGTGGTGCTGGCGGCGGCGGTGGTGGGCATTGTGGGACCGCTGGGGGCTTCCTACCAGCAGACCGCCCTGGGCCGTCAGCGCAGCGTGGCCGTTTCGCTGGCTGAGCAGCTTCTGGAAGAGATCATCGCCCGGCCGTTTGTCGATCCTACCGATGGCAGCCTGAGCCGAGGACCGGAGCCCGGCGAAAACGGGCGAGGGAACTTTGACAACGTCGACGATTACCACGGCTATACCGACAGCACCGCAAGCCTGTCAGCGCTGAATGGCGCGAGCCTGGGGTACAGCGGTGGCCAGTCCTACACGCGCGCGGTCACCGTCCAATATCGCAGCACCCGCGGCGGCCCGGAGGTCGCCAGCGGCGATTTTGCGTTGGTGACGGTGACGGTCACGGCGGCCGATGGACAGAGCGTGGCGCTATCGCGCCTGGTGACGCGTTTCCCGCAGGCGCCCTGAGGGCGATATGAGCTTGAAACTTCCAAGATTGACGGCTGATCATCAGGCAACCCGCCGGGGGTTCACGCTGGTGGAGCTGATGATGGCCGCCGCCATGGTGGTGATGATCGGCGTGGCGGTGGCAGCGCTGGCCAACGCGGTGTCGGCCGGCTGGCAGAGCAGCCAGGCCAGCGATGCGCTGCAGATGACCGCCCGGCAGTCGATGCTTCAGATCGAGCGACTTTTGCGCCGTGCCCGGCACGTGGGGCTGGCCAGCAGCGATGTCAGCGGCATGCCGCCGCAGCCGGCGCGGCTGATGTTCTGGCAGGGGGACAGCGACTGGGTCATGCGCCTGGGCGAGGTTGTTCTGCTGGAGCATGATCTGACGGCTCGGAGGCTGCTCATGTACCAGGTGCCGGCCAGCAGCCCGGCGGCCAACCAGGTTTGCAGCCCCTCGGATATCAACCAGGCGGAAGACGCCCAGGCCTTCAAGGCCATCGCGGGCGTGACCATGCAGACCCTGGCCAACGGGGTGGATTCGGTGCGTTTTGGGTTGTGGCCGGCCGGCGCAACAGCCAGTCGGCCCAGCGTGGAAATCGTGGTGAGTTTCAATGTCGATGGGCTGCAGAGGACGGAGTATCGAACCGTGACCCTGCGGGCGCCGACCACCCAGGCGAGCAACTGACATGCAGTACGGCAGCGCACATCGTCCAACGGTCCGGCGGGGCGTGGCCCTGGTCCTGGTGACCACGGTGCTGGCGGTGGCGGCGCTGCTGGGTTTTGCCATGCTTTCCAGTGCCGCACTGCAGGCCCGGGCCTCGGAAAGCGTGCTGCTGGCATCCTCGGCCGACAGCCTGGCTGAATCCGGGGCGAATGTGGCGGGCTATTACCTGTTGTATCCCTCCAGGGCGCCGTTCGTGGGCGCCGGTGGATTCTGGCCGGGGGAAAACAACATCAGCCTGGGTTCGGATGTGCCGGGCACGGTCAGCGTGACGGTGGCGCTGGTCAGTCCCAATCTGTACGACATCACCTCCGTGGGGCAACGCACCACGACCGGCGGCGAACTGATCACGCGTACGGTCAGCACGCGCTTGCAGATCAATCCCGGCCTGCAGGTGCAGCACGGGGCCAACTTTGCGGGCAACACGGTGCTGCCGCCGAGTGTCAGTGTCTACGGCTCGGTGCAGGCCCAGGGGACGCTGCTGAACCTGGGCAAGATCTATGGCACAGCCTATGCCCTTGTGCTGCCCTTGAAATCAGCGCTGGCACTATGGACCGACCGCGCGGTGCTCACCGACGCCACGCGGGCGCCGATTCCCACCGCCAGCACGGTGCGCGACTATCGCAGCTATGTCTACCAGGGGCAGACCTATGCGGCGGCGCGACTGCAGAACAGCACCCTGGCCAACGGCACCGTGCTGGGCCCGACCAGCGAGAATCCGGCCGGCATCTATTACCGCAGCGGCGCTTTGACCCTGGGCCACAATGTGCGCGTCAACGGCACGCTGCTGGTCGATGGTGTACTGACGGTGCAGGGCCAAAATGCCAACATCATGCCCCTGGACGGCTATCCGGCGCTGGTGGCCAGGAGCGACGTGGTGGTCAAAGGCGCGGGCTCCAACGGGCTGACGGCCAACGGCATCAGTTGGCTGGGCGGCTCGCTGCGATCGGTCAACACGACGTCGGCCGCGAATGTGCGGTTCAACGGGGCGGTCTATTTCGGCGGCAGCAGCGGCGTGGACAGCGGCTTCGTGGGTTCGGTGGTGATTCAGTTCGACGCCGAGCAGCCCATGGCCCCGGAGCTGCACAGCGGGATTGCCGCTCCCGGGGTCAAAACCATCTGGTGGCGCTAATCACAAGGAGCAGCCATGAACGTGAAGAAACTATTGCTGGTGATCGCGGTCCTGCAAGGACTGATGCTGGCGGGCGTTTTTCCCGGACCTGCCGGTGCCGAGCCGGCGGCCGCGCCGGTGCTGGATCCCGGGGCGCAGCGGCTGGCGATTCTGGAGGAGCTGCGCGGCCTTAACAGCCGCATGGACAAGCTGATGGGATTATTGGAGAGCGGCAAAGTTCAGGTCCGCGTGGTCCCAACCGATGAGAAGGCTAAGTAGGACACCGACGCCCGCGGGCCCCGCGCCCGTTGCCTTATGAAGATTTGGCGCACAACTCGAGCGGGCTTTACGCTGGCGGAGATTCTCTGCGTGGTGGTCATCGCGGGCATCACCGCAGCGCTGGTCGTGCCGCAGATTGCCTCGCGCGATGACCTGCGGGCCGCCGCCGCGGGACGCATCGTGATGGCTGACTTGATTTACGCCCAGAACCGGGCCATCAGCCTTCAGCGCAGCCAATACGTCAATTTCGAGACCTCGCCGGGGCGCTACACGCTGCTGGGCTCGCCGGGACTGAGCGTGGTGATGCACCCGGTCAGCCGCGACGAGTATGTGACGCGCTTTGGCGCTTCGGCCACGGGGCCGATGCGGGAGACGGAACTGGTCAGCGCCCAGTTTACGGGCCTGTCGGGAGCCACGCGCCCCATCCTGGCCTTTGACGAGCTGGGCACGCCGCTGGTCTACAACGCGGCCGACGGCACCACCGAAACGCTCCGCAGCGGCGCCGTGCAACTGCGCAGTGGCAGCTACACGCTGCAGATCAACGTTGAACCCTATACCGGCCAGCTCAGCGCGGCGGCCGTGAGCCCCTGATGATGATTCGCCTGACCCGAGCCCAACCTCAGCCCATCGGCCTGGATATCGGGCATGACAGCATCAAGATGCTGCAGCTTGAGGTGGTCAACAACGCCCTGCACGTGGTGGCCGCCGCCCGCTGCCCCTTTGGCGCCGACGCCCAGGCCGACCCGACGCTGCGCATGCCGCTGGCGGTGGACATGATCCGCACGATGCTGCGGACCAACCCCTTCCTGGGCCGGCGCGTGATCGCGGCCTTGCCGCGCCAGATCGTTCACATGAAGAACCTGCGCCTGCCGGTGATGCCCGCGGTGGAGCTGGCGGCGGCGGTGCAGTTCGAGGCCCGCAATATCTTCGCTTTCGACGTGGAAACCGCCACGGTGCAGTTCCTGCCGGTGGGCGAGGTGCGCCAGGGCAGCGAGCTGCTGCAGGAAGTGATCGTCATGGCGGCGCGGCACGAGGACATCGACGTCTACGTGGAACAACTGCATCGCTGCGGCGTGATCATCGATTCGCTGGATTCCGAGCCGTGTGCGTTGTATCGCAGCCTGGAGCGGTTCCTGCGGCGCCGTGAGGACGAGCAGGAAGTGCACGTCCTGCTGGACATCGGCCTGCGGCGCAGCCAGGTCCTGATTGGCAAGGGCCACGACATCACCTTCTACAAGCCGCTGGATACCGCCGGCATGGCGCTGCACGAGGCGGTCAGTCGCAAGCTGGGGATCAGCGTGACCGAAGCCCAGGCCTTGCGGCGCCGCCTGGTGGACAACGAGCCAACAGCCCCGGGCCAGCAGGAGCGCGACCCGGTGCGACAGGCGGTCTTTGATGCCACCCGCAGTGTGCTGGAGGAACTGGGGCGCGAGGTGGCGCTGTGTCTGCGCTATCATTCGGTGACCTTCCGCGGCCATCGGCCCGTCAAGGTGCGCGTCATCGGCGGCGAGGCCGCCGATCCCAATGTGCCGGCGGTGCTGAACACCATGTTGCCGATTCCGGCGGAGACCGGCCGGCCGCTGCGCAACGTCAACACCAGCAAGATGAAGCCCGCCGACCGGCGCGGCGCCATGAGCGAATGGGCCTTGGCGTTGGCGCTGGGACTGAAGCGCACCGAGGGCAAGTTTGGCCTGGGCGACGGCAAGCCGCGCGGTGCCGAGCCGCCGCCGGCCGCAACGGCGCCCGCGACCCCGGCCGAACCGGCCGCCGAGACGGCGGCGCGCACGGCGGTCGCCGGCCCCCCGCGCAAGAGCGTGGCGGAGGTGGCCCATGCGTGAGATGGAATTTCTGCCCGCCTGGTACAGCGAGCTGCGCCGTCGCCGGCGCGTGCTGGCCTTGCAGGTGTGGCTGGTGGTGGCGGTGTCGATTTCCCTGAGCGCTTGGCTGCTGCTGGTGGATCGCAATCGGCGCGGGGCCGAGCAGGCCATGTCCCTCTTGCAGAACCAGCTCGTGCAGACCGATTCGCAAATACGCGAGATGGAGCGGCTGACGCTGCTGGAGCAGCAGCTTCAGCGGCAGCGCGACATCCAGGCCAAGCTGGGCCTGCACATCGGCTCGGCGCGGCTGCTGGGCGAGCTGGCCACGCAGATGCCGCAGAGCATGTCGCTGCTGAGCCTGAGCTACGAGACCGAGGAAGTACCCCGGCCGCTCGGCGCCGTGGAGCGCGCGGCTCTGCGCGATCCGGCCCAGGTGCCGGTGGACCGCCGGCTGCGCGTGCGCCTCTGTGGCGTGGCGCCCACGGATGTGGACGTGGCCAGTTTTATCACGGAACTCAACCGCCAGCCCTTCCTGGACCGCGTGACCATGGTGTACGCCAAGGACCGCCGCCAGCAGGGCTATTTGATGCGGGAATTTGAGCTGAGCTTCTGGATCAACCTGAACATGACCGGAGGGAGCTGACTCATGCAGGGTTTGCATAGCCAGATCGTGCTCATCCGCCGCCTGCAATGGGCCCTGGCCGGCACCGTGGTGCTGGCCTTGGTCGCGTTTTACCTGCTGGGCTATCGGCCGCTGACCTCGCGGCTGCGGGGCGTGGAGACGCGGATGCGCCTGAAGCACCAGGAGCTGCAGCGCAACCAGGCCAAGGCCCGCGGGCTGCCGGATCTGACCCGGCAGGTGGACCGGCTGCAACTCATGGTGGAGCGCAGCGGTCGCAAGCTGCCGCGCCAGCCGGACCTGGGGCTGTTCATGAAGGACCTGACCCAGATCGGCCAGCAGGCCGCCCTGCGGAATTTCACGGTGCAGCCCATGGCGTCCAAGCGCCTGGAGCTGTTCTTCGAGCAGCCCATCAGCCTGAATTTTGAGAGCGACTTCATCAACGCGGCGATGTTCCTGCGGCAGATCGAGGATTTGCAGCGGCTGACGCGCATCCGCCGCCTGGGCGTGCGCACGCGCGATGACAAGCCCAACCAAGTCGAGGTCGACCTGACCATGAACATCTACTTTTCGGAGATGTGATGGCAACGACGACGGCATACTGGCAGAAGCTGCTGGACAACATCCGCAAGCAGCCGCAGAAGGCGGCGGTGCTGGGGGTGCTGGGCCTGCTCATGCTGGTGCTGTGGGGGCGGCAGATGCTCCAGGGCGGTCCCTCACCGGCCAGGGCCGCCGCGGCGCCCGCCGTGGTCAAGCCGCTGGCGCGGATCCCCAATGCCCAGGAGCGCGCTGCCCAGGCCTTGCAGGAGTGGCTGGAGAAGCACCCGGCCCCGGTGGGGCGCAATCTGTTTGCGATCAAGCTGGACTATTTCCCGCGTGACGGTTCGCAGATCAACCAGGTCCTGCGCGAACCCAGCGGTAACGGCTTCTGGGATCAGTTGGCCAAGTCGATGACGGCCAGGACGGACCTGGAAAACCGCCGCAAGGTGCTCATCGAGAATCTGCGGCTGCAGGCCGCCCAGCGTCTGCGCCTGGAAAGCACGATGCTCAGCCATGGGCATCCGCGGGCGCTGGTCAACGGCAAGCTGGTCAGTGAAGGAGATGTCGTCGCCGGCTTCCGCCTCGTCCGAATCGAGGCACGGAGGATGATCGTCGAGCGCGAGGGCATCAAGCTCGAGGTCCTCTTTCAGTAGGTGGTGCGCCGTCGGCGGGTGCCGGCGGCGATGAAGATGCCCGACCGGCCGCGGACACTGTGTTCGCGGCCCCGCGTGGAAGCAAGCTTCCGCGCAGGAGATACTTCTCATGTTTACGACAATTCCTCAGCGCGTTGTGTTGGGCCTGCTGGGTCTGGTTCTGCTGCCGCTGGCGGCGATGGCGGGCAAGGCCCCGGTCGCCGTGGGCGTGGTGCGTGATGCCGAGCCAATGGCGGCGCCGGCGGGCAAGGTCGAGGAGGTCGAGCCGGCCGCCTCGGCCCAGGTCAAGGTCTCGGAATCGGGCACGTTCACCATCGACGTCTCCGAGGCCGACGTGGTGAAGGTCATCCGCATGCTGGCTTTGCAGTCGCAGCGGAACATCATCGCGTCCAAGGAGGTGCGCGGCACGGTCTCGGCCAACCTCCATAACGTGACCATCAAGGAGGCCCTGGATGCGATTCTCAAGGCCAACGGCTTTGCCTATCGCGAGAAGGGGTCCTTCATCTACGTCTATACCGCCCGCGAACTGGCCGAGCTGGAAAAGGCCGAGCGGCAGATGGCCACCGAGATGTTCCGCGTGAACTACACGCCGGCGGCCAGCGCCGTGGGCATGCTCAAGCCCATGCTCAGCGCCGACGCCCAAGTGTCGTTTACCGCGGCGGCCAAGTCGGGCATCGAGGCCAGCGCCACCGCCACCGGCGGCCAGGATCACGCGGCCGGCGAGATGATCGTGGTGCGGGACTATCCCGAGAACCTGGAGAAGGTCCGCAAGCTGCTGAAGGAAATTGATCGGCGGCCGCAGCAGATCCTGGTGGAAGCCGTGATCCTGCGCGCTGCGCTCAGTGACGACAACGCCTTGGGCATCGACTTTACCGTGCTGGGCGGCGTTGACTTTGCCGGCATTTCCAACGTCGGCGGCACATCCGGCCAGGCCCTGTCGGGGGCCATCGTGGAAAACAAGAACGCCGGCAATATCGTCGACTCCGGCTACGTCGGCGCCGGCACGGGCTTTACCTCCGGCACCAAAGGAACGCCCGCGGGCGGTTTGCGCATCGGGCTGGTCAAGAACAACGTGGCGGTGTTCCTCCAGGCCTTGGAGGAAGTCTCCAACACCACCGTGCTGGCCAATCCCAAGATTCTGGCGCTGAATCGTCAGAAGGGCGAGGTCATCGTCGGCAAGAAGACCGGCTACCTGACCAAGACGGTCACCGACACCGCGGCCGTGGAAACCGTGGAATTCCTGGAGACCGGCACGCGGCTGATTTTCCGTCCCTTCATCGGCGATGACGGCTTTATCCGCATGGAGGTCCACCCCGAGGATTCCGACGGCGGGCTGGTGAACAATCTGCCGGTCAAGACGACCACCGAAGTGACCAGCAACGTGATGGTGCGCGACGGCCACACCATCGTGATCGGCGGGCTGTTCCGCGAAGTCAGCGACAGCGGCCGCGGGCAGGTGCCGGGTCTGGGCAACGCCCCGATCCTCGGGCCGCTCTTCCGCCGGCAGCGAGACCGCACCGAGCGCGAGGAGATCATCATTCTGCTGACGCCGCACATCGTGAAGGATGAGCGGGCGTATGCCGATGCCTCCGAGTCGCTGCTGCGCGATGCCGAGCAGTTGCGCGTGGGCGTGCGCCGCGGCATGATGCCTTTCGGGCGCGAGCGCCTGGCCGAAAACGCCTATGAAAAGGCCGTGGCCGAGATGAGCCGGCCCAACCCCAACCGCACCAAGGCCTTGTGGCATCTGGATTGCGCAACCAACCTGCATCCGACGTTCCTTGAAGCCATCGCCATGAAGCAGAAGCTCAGCGGTGCCCAGCTTTCAACGGTGGATAACAGTTCCGTGCGCTATTTCGTCAGGCGACAGATCCTGGCCGAGAGCGCCCCGGTGACACCGCCGGCGGGACCGGCCACCCGTTCGACCGTGGAGACGCCGGCGACAGTGGCGCCCCTGGCGGCCGCGCCGGCCACGCAACCCGTGGCCTCGCCGCAGGCGCTGACGCCGGCGACCCAGCCGGTAGCCGCCACCGAGCCGCAAATTGAGGTGACGATGGCTCCGGCCACGCAGCCGGCCGAAGCACTGGCCGAGGCGGTCCCGGCGACCTGCCCTGCAAGCCAGCCGTGCCGGGCGGAAGCCGAACCCGTCTGCGATCAGGCCGAGCTGGCGGCGCAGCGCCAACCACCGGCCACCCAGCCGGCCGAGGACACCACGGTGACCGAATTGCCGGCCGGTGAGGCCACGGGGCAGAAATAGCTGCCCGAAGTGGCCTATAATGTGATGTGAGGTAGTGACGGCCCGCCGTAAAGCGGGCCGTTTTTCATGGGCCGGGGTTAGCCAGGCCTCAGAGACCACATTTCCGCTACGATCCCTAAAGCACGCCCCGGGAAGGACCGAATCCTAAGACAGAGGGGACGCAGCCTGCGCGCTCAAGGGCGTGCAGGGGACCTTCTGGTTGAGGTGCTGGCATGAAGCGCATCGTCCCTTTGCTGGTTGTGGTGCTGGTGTTGGCCGGCGGCTGTGCCAGTTCCAAGCCCACGCCTTCTGAACAGGCCCGCAAACAATGGAACTCGGCCCGCGCGGGGGTGATGGTGGGTTTGGCCCGCCAGCAATTGCAGACCGGGGACCTGGAAAACTGCCGCAAGACGCTGGCCGAGGCCGAGAAACTCGATCCCGAGAATCCCAATCTACATCTGCTCAGCGCCCGCGCCTGGATCGAGCAGGGCAAGCTGGAACAGGCCGAAAACGAGCTGCAGACGGTGCGCCGGCTGGATCCCAAGAGCGCCGAGGCGTGCTACCTGTCGGGGGTGATTTACCAGCGCTGGCAGCGGCCGCAGGTGGCCCTGGAGATGTACGCCAAGGCTGCTGAATTGCAGCCGGCGGAGTTGGCTTACCAGTTGGCCCGGGCGGAGATGCTGGTCTGGCTGGACCGGCCGGCCGAGGCTTTGGCGCTGTTGCAGGAGAAGGTGGCGTATTTCGAGAACAGTGCTGCCATCCGCGATGCGGTGGGACAATTGCTGGTGCAGCAGGGGAATTTTGCCCAGGGTGCGCAGGTGCTGCGCCAGGCGCAGGTGCTGGCTCCGGAGGATCCGGTCATCCGCGAGCACCTGGCCATGGCCCTTTATTACGCCGGGCAATATGCCGATGCCCAGCGCCTGCTGGCGAAGATGACCCAGGAGGAACGCTTCAGCCGCCGCGGGGATCTGCTGGAGGCGCTGGGGCATTGCCAGATGCAGCTTCGTCAGCCGGTGGAGGCGCGGCAGAGCTTTGAGGCCGCCGCCGGGCTGGACCCGGGAAACGCCGGGCTGTGGTTGAATCTGGCCAAGGCGGCCATGGAAACCAACGACCTGCGGCGCGCCGAGTTGTCGCTGCTGAAGGCGACCCACCTAGAGCCGGCTCGGGCCGAATCGCAATTGCTGCTGGGCTATCTGCGTCTGCGTCAGAATCGGTTGGACGACGCGTTGCTGGCGTTTTCCAAGGCCAGCGCGCTGCAGCCCACGGACACGGTCGCCCTGTGCATGGTGGGCCGGGTCCTGGAAAAGAAGGGCAAGGCGGCGGCGGCGATGGAGTGCTATGCCAAGGCCCTGCGCCTCAAGCCTGGCGACGAGCTGGCCAGCAAGCTGATGGCGCAGGTACAGATCAACGAATAGGCGGCAGCCGAAGGCCGGCCGCGGAGCAAGTTACGTGCGGCGTTCTACGATCATCTCCATCCTCATGCCCGGCCTGCTGCTGGGCGGCCTGGCGGCCCTGGCGGCGGGGGGCGGCAAACTGCTGGCGCATCTCGGTCAGGATCATGTGGGGCTGCTGGTCAGCCTGCTGGCCTTTGTGTCCATGGCGATGATCGGCTGGTTGGTCATGCTGCGCCTGCAGCGCTCGCTGGAGAGGTTGCGAGGGCAGCTCCACGAGTTGCGGCAAACCGATCAACTGGCCCATGTCAAAGCCCCCACGGCCGCCGTGACCGAACTGGCCGATGCGGTCAACGGCGTGGTGCAACTGGCCGAGGATGCCATCGCGCGGGCGGCCCTGGAGGCCCAGGAACTTCAGATTCAGCTCAAGGTGGCCACCGCCGAGCGGCAGCATGCCCAGGCCATCATCTACAGTATTTCCGACGCGGTGCTGGTGACCGATTCCTATGACGAAGTGGTGCTGGCCAATGACTCGGCGGCGCGGGCGCTGGGCTTTGAGCTGGGACGAGAGCGGCGGCCGATCACGCAGGTGCTTTCGGATCGGCACTTGATCCAGCTCATCGGTGAGATGCGCCAGCGCAACACCTCCATAGGCCGGCAGGTGCTGGAGCACCAGTTGCAGACGCCGGCCGGTCAGCGGACCTACAAGGTGACGCTGTCGTGCGTGGCCGACCGGGCGGGGGCACCGGCGGGAGTGGTGACGGTGCTGCATGATATGACGCGCGAGCGCGAGCTGGCGCAGATGAAGAATGACTTTGTGTCATCGGTCAGCCATGAGCTGCGCACGCCGCTGGCCAGCATCAAGGCCTATGCCGAGATGCTGATTGACGGCGAGGCCGCCGACCCCAGGACGCAGCAGGAGTTCTACGAGGTCATTCACAACGAGGCCAACCGGCTGGGTCGGCTGATCGACAACATCCTGAATATCAGCCGCATGGAGTCGGGCCTGGTCAAGGTGGTCAAGAAGCCCCAGAGCCTGATGGTGCTGACCAAGGAGGCCCTGGAGGTCATCAGCCCCCAGGCCCGCCAGAAGCAGATCACCCTGGAAGAGCAGCTTACCCCCGCGTTCTATCAGACCATGATCGACCGCGACATGGTCTACCAGGCGGTGCTGAACCTGCTGTCCAACGCCGTGAAGTACACCCCGGAAAACGGGCGGATCACGGTCCAGACCATCGTGGACGAGGCCCAGCGCAAGGTTATCACCCGTATCAGCGACAGCGGGGTGGGGATTCCACCAAAGGACCTGCCCTATGTGTTCGATAAATTCTTCAGGTCCGAGGCTAATAGCCGCATGGCCAAAGGCACCGGGCTGGGACTGTCCCTGGTGAAACACATCATCGAGACGGTCCATCACGGAAAGATCTTCGTGGAAAGCCAGGTTGGCCAGGGCAGCACCTTTGGCTTTGAACTGGATCTGAATGACTGAGTCGCATTGCAAGGAGCCGATAACCATGAACGCCAAGACCATCCTGGTTGCCGACGACGAGTCGCACATTCTGCACGTGGTGTCGCTGAAGCTCTCCAACGCCGGCTATCGCGTGCTGACTGCGCACGATGGCGCCGAGGCGCTGGAGTTGGCCAACGCCGAGCACCCCGACCTGCTGATCACCGACTATCACATGCCCCAGCTCTCGGGGCTGGAGCTGTGCCAGCGGCTGAAGCAGGACCCGAGCACGGCGCGGATTCCGGCCATTTTGCTGACGGCCCGCGGCTACAGCCTGGAACCGCAGGACACCGAGCGCAGCGGCATCCGCACCATGCTCAGCAAACCTTTTAGTCCGCGGCAACTGCTGAGCACGGTCAACGAGTTGCTGCAGCCGGCGGCCTGATCGGTTGTTTTCGGAGGCGCTGGAGACTGTGATCCAATGAGTGCACAGACGACCGCCATCACGAGTCCGTCATCCGCAAGTTCCGTCTTGTCGGCGCTGCCCTTGCCGCGCGCCTCGCTGGAAAGCCTGGCGCAGAGCATGCGCGGCGGCGGCATGTGCCTGGTGGTGCTGGGAACGGACGGGCAGGTCCTGTGGCACGACGCCCAGGGTGGTCTGTTCTACCAGCGTTACGTGGTGCCGGTGCTGTCAGACGCCCAGTGGACGAGGACGCAACTGGCCGAGCTGTGCGGGCAATTGCACGCCCGCAGCGCCCCCGGCGCCTGGGACCTGGTGCCCGGAGTGCGACTGTGCGCCGCGCCGTTTGTTGATCGCCGCCGCGTCAGCGCCGTGCTGGTGCTGGCCGGTCGGGCCGATGATTTCAGCGCCTGCGAGGATGTGCTGCGGCTTTGCGGCCGGCTGGGACTGGATGCCATCTGGCTGACGCAGCAGGCGGGCCATGTTCCGCCCCATGGTGCTGACGGGCTGCTGCTGGCGATGAACCTGCTGCAGGGCATGGCCGGTGACAAGCTGCGGCTGACTGCGCTGGAAAACGAGCTGCAGTCGCTATCGTCGCAACTGTCCAACACCTATGAAGAGTTGGCGCTGATCGACCAGATCAACGGCGGCATGCGCGTGAACCGGCGCCCCGATGAGTTTTTCCGCCAGGCCTGCCTGGACGTGATGCAGGTGCTGGGCGTGCGCGGCATGGGCGTGGCCTTGTGCTGCACGACGGAGCATCGTCAGCCGGTGCTTTATGGCGAGTTGTCGCTGCCTCCGGGCACGGTGCAGCGCCTTTCCGAGCAACTTCTGGCTTCGCTTCAGCAGCGCAAGGGCTGTCTGCTGATCAACCAGTTGTCCCAGGATGCACAGTACCGCTGGCTGGCCGAATGGGCCGGGCGCCTGGTCGCCGTGCCGCTGCAGCACCAGGACCAGCTCCTGGGCTGCTTGTTCGGCCTGGACAAGACCGCCGGCGAGTTTGACTCGGTGGACTCCAAGCTGCTGACCAGCATTGCCGGCGAAGCCGCGGTCTACCTGGAGAACGCCTTGCTGTTCGGTGACGTGCACGACCTGATGATGGGTCTGTTGCACAGCCTGACCAGCGCGGTGGACGCCAAGGACGCCTATACCTGCGGCCACAGCGAACGGGTGGCGCTGCTGGGCCGGCACCTGGCCCAGAAGCTGCAACTGCCCGAGGCCGAGGTCGAGCGAGTGTATATGGCCGGGCTGCTGCATGACGTGGGCAAGATTGGCGTGCCCGAGAGCGTCTTGCAGAAGACCGGCCGGCTCACGCCCGAGGAATTCGAGCAGATGAAGAAGCACCCGCAGGTGGGGGCCCGCATCCTCGATGATGTGAAGCAGATGGAGCGGATCATCCCCGGTGTGCTGCATCATCACGAACGCTACGACGGCCGGGGTTATCCGGCGGGGCTGGCGGGGCGGCAGATTCCGCTGATCGGCCGCATCATCTGCCTGGCCGACTGCCTGGACGCCATGACCTCCAATCGAACCTACCGCAAGGCGCTGCCCCTGGAGGTGGCCCTGTGCGAGATTCGCCGCTGCTCGGGAACGCAGTTCGATCCGGCCTTGGCCGAGACGCTGCTGCAGACCACGCCCGAGCAGTTCCGGGCCGTTCTTAAGGACCACCAGGAGCAGGCCGTGCGCCTGCTGCGGTTGCAGCAGAACCTGCGGGCCGGGTGACGCCTATGCCCATACGCTCTGATGAATATTCGACGGCTTGCGTGCTGACGCTGGAAGGCGACCTGACCGGCGACGAGTGCGCCGCCCTGCGCCGCCTGGCCGATGAGCGCATTTTGCACCATCGCACCATCAACTTCGTGGTCGACGCCGAGAAATGCCCCTTCATCGACAGCGAGGGCCTGGAGTCGCTGCTGTGGCTCCATCAGCGCATCGACGGCCTGGGCGGACAGCTCAAGCTGTCGTCGCTGGACGACACCTGCCGGAAAATCCTGCAGATGACCCGGCTGGATCACCGCTTCGAGTGTACCAAGGACCTGGCCGCCGCCCTGAAGAACCTGTGACATGATCGCGACGCTGGAGAAAAAACCTCTGGGCCAGCTCCTGATCGACAAGGGCCTTTTGCAGCCCGGCGACCTGGAGCGGGCCCTGGATGAGCAGCGGCGCAGCGGCCATCAGAAGCTGCTGGGCGAAGTGCTCATCGAGATGAACCTGTGCAGCGAGGACCAGGTCACCGAGGCGCTGGCTCATACCTATGGCGTGCCTTACGCCCGCATCTCCCCCAAGGTGGCCGATCCCAAGGTCATCGCCACGCTGCCCAAGGAATTCCTGGAGAAGCACCAGGTCCTGCCCTTGTTCCTGGTGGAGGGCATGCTGACGGTGGCCGTGCCCGAGCCGGCCAACGTCTTCCTGCTGGAGGAGATCGAGCGCGTCAGCGGGCACCGGGCCCAGGTGGTGGCCGCCACGGCCCACGACATCCGGGCCACGCTGCAGGCCTACCTGCCCAACGAGAGCGTCTTCGTCATCGACGACATCATGGAGGAGGTGAACTTCGAGGAGTTCACCCTCGTCGAGCAGCAGATCACCGACCTGGCCAACCTGGAGCAGGCGGCCGGCGATTCGCCGGTCATCAAGCTGGTCAACTACATCATCTATAACGCCGTGAAGGAGGGGGCCAGCGACATCCACATCGAGACCGGCGACCACCTGCTGCGCGTGCGCTATCGCATCGACGGCCGACTGATCGAGAAGCTGCGCCCGCCGTTCCAGATGCACGCGGCGGTGACCTCGCGCATCAAGATCATGGCCGGGCTGGACATCGCCGAGCGGCGGCTGCCCCAGGATGGCGGCATCCACGTCATGATGGACAAGCGCCCGGTGGACATGCGCATCAGCACCATGCCCGGCAAGTTCGGCGAGAAGATCGTGATCCGCGTGATCGACAACGAGCGCGCGGCCGTGAACCTGGAGCGACTGGGCTTCAACTATGACACCCTCAAGCAGTGGCGCAAGCTCATCAGCCTGCCCAACGGTATTTTGCTGGTCACCGGCCCGACCGGCAGCGGCAAGAGCAGCACGCTCTATGCCAGCCTCCAGGAACTCAATGAGCCGGACGTGAACATCTGCACGGTCGAGGACCCGATCGAGTATCACCTGGCCGGCGTCAACCAGTTCCAGACCGGCGAGAAGATCGGCTTTTCCTTTGCCAACGCCCTGCGTTCGCTGCTGCGACAGGACCCCGACATCATCATGGTGGGTGAAATCCGTGATGGTGAGACGGCCCGCATCGCCATCCAGGCCGCCCTGACCGGGCACCTGGTGCTTTCGACTTTGCATACCAACGACGCCCCCGGCGCCATCACGCGCCTCTACAACATCGGCATCGAGCCCTATCTGGTGGGCGCGACGGTGGCGGGCGTCCTGGCCCAGCGGCTGGTGCGCAAGCTCTGCCAGAGCTGCAAAGAGGCCTATGAGCCCAGCGTCAACGAGCGCCGGCAGCTCGATCGCATCGCCGGCGGCGTGCAGACGCTGTATCGGCCCAAGGGCTGCTCGCGCTGCCGCAATATCGGCTTCTTGGGGCGCATCGGCATTTACGAACTGGTGGTGCCCGACGATGCCATGATCGAGCGCATCAGCCAGGGGGCCAGCCTCAACGAGCTGCGCGAGCTGGCCAAGGCCTCGGGTATGAAGCCCCTGCGCGTGGACGGCATCGAAAAAGTCAGCGCCGGCATTACGACTTTGGAAGAAGTGTATCGCGTGACCGCATAGGGCAGGCTGTGGCCTGCGCCAACGCATGGCAACTTTCGCCTATACCGCCCGTGATTCGGCCGGCCGCTCGACCAGCGGCATGGTTGACGCGGCTTCGTTGACCGAAGCCGTGCAGCTGCTGCGGAGCGGCGGCAAATACCCGGTGTCGGTCAAGCCCGCCGAGTCGCGGCCGGGTGGACCGGCCGCAGCCGCGGTGGTGGTAGCCGTGCCCGACGTGAAGATTGCCCGGGCCGACGTCATTTCCATCTCGCAGCAACTGGCGATCATGGTCGAAACCGGCGTGACGCTGGCCGAGGCCGTGGAATGCGTGGCCTCGCAGGCCACCAAGCCCCCCGTGCGCAAGCTGCTGCAGGACGTGGTGGAACATCTGCAGGGCGGCAATCCGTTCAGCGCCGCGCTGGCGCGGCATCCGCGCAGTTTCCCGCGCTTGTTCATCTCGCTGATGACGGCATCGGAAAAGACGGGCATGCTGCCCAAGCTGCTGAACCGGGCGGTGGGCTATCTGCGCGATGAGCAGGAAACGCTGCGCCGCGTGCGCGGGGCCCTGACCTATCCGGGCATCATGCTGGGCTTTGCCGTGACCACCACGGTCTTCCTGCTGGCTTTCGTGCTGCCGCGCTTCACCGCCATCTACGCCAACAAGAAGGCGGCCCTGCCGCTGCCGACCAAGATCCTCATGGGCGCCAGCGAGGGCCTGATGGATCACTGGCTGGCCCTCATCATCGGCACGGGCGCCACGGCGGGGCTGCTGTGGCTTTACTTCCATTCCGCCGTGGGGGCCCGCGTGTGGCATTTCATCCAACTGCGTATGCCCTTGTTGGGGCCGATGTTCCGCAAGCTGCACCTGTCGCGTGGGCTGCGCATGGTGGGCACCATGGCCGGCGCCGGCGTCAACCTGACCGACTGCGTGACCACGGTGCAGGAACTGTGCGGCAACACCTTCTTCCGCCGCCTCTGGACCCAGGTCTCGGAGCAGATCCAGGCCGGGCGCCAGCTTTCCGAGCCGCTGTTCGCCAGCGACCTGGTCCCGCGGGCGGTGGCCCAGATGATCTTCAGCGGCGAAAAGAGCGGCAAACTGGCCATGGTCATGGAGCAGGTGGCCGGCTATGCCGAGCAGGAACTCAAGGAACAGATTGCCAACGCCACGCGCTACATCGAGCCGGTGATGATCATCGTCATGGGCCTGATCATCGGCGGCGTGGCCATGGCGCTGTTGCTGCCGATCTTCACCATCAGCCGCGTGATGACGGCCAGTTGAGCGATCTCCCACATCTATTGGCAGACCCGCCGCCCGCCGCGCACTCCAGCGGGTTCTCTGTCTTGTCGCTTTTGTGCTACAATTTGCCCGCCCTCAGGGAAGGACCTGTCATGGACTCCGTCTTGGCTGCTCGCTGGCAGATGACTCTGTCGCTGGTGTTTCACATCGTCTTTGCCGCCATCGGAATTGGGTTGCCGCTGCTGCTGGTGCTGATCGAGCGCCGCTGGCTGGTGACCGGCCAGGAACATTACCTGCGCCTGGCCAAAAAATGGGCCAAGGCCACGGGGATTCTGTTTGCCGTCGGCGCCATCTCCGGCACGGCGTTGTCGTTTGAGCTGGGCCTGCTGTTCCCCGGCTTCATGGAAGTGTGCGGCGCGGTGGTGGGGCACTTGTTCGGCCTTGAAGGCTTTGCCTTCTTCGTCGAGGCCATCTTCATCGGGCTGTATCTCTATGGCTGGGACAAGCTCTCGCCGCGCGCCCACTGGTGGTGCGGGGTGTGCATCGCTGTATCCGGGGCCGTCTCGGGCCTGCTCATCCTAGGTGTCAACGCCTGGATGCAGTTGCCCGTGGGCTTCACGATGCAGGAGGGCAAGATCGTGGTGACCGACCCGCTGGCCATCTTCGGCCAGTACGGCTGGCTCACCATGGCGATCCACTCGACGTTGGCGTGCTATATGGCCGTGGGCTTTGCCGTGGCCGGCATCTATGCCTTTGGCTGGCTGCGCGGGCGGCGCGATGCCTATCACCGCTCGGCCATCCTTACCGCCATGGCGGTGGGGGGCGTCGCCGGCCTTCTGCAGCCGCTCAGCGGCGATTTTCTGGCCAAGTTCGTCTACCGGCGCGACCCCGTGAAATTCGCCGCCATGGAGGGGCAGTTCGTCACCCAGACCCACGCGCCGCTGCGTATCGGCGGCCTGCCCGACGAAAGCCGCGGCGTCACGCGCTGGGCCATCGAAATTCCCTCCATGCTCAGTTTCCTGGCCGCGCATCGCACCGATGCCAAGGTCTGGGGCCTCAATGACATTGCCCCCGAGCCGCACCAGCGGCCGCCCGTGGCCCTGACCCACCTGAGCTTCCAGATCATGGTGGGGCTGGGCGGGGCCCTGGCGCTGATGTCGATCTGGTTCTGGATTGCCCACGCCCGACGCAGGGAAGCCGGCTGGAGCCGGCCGCTGCTGTGGGCGATGGTGATCCTGGGCGCCGGCGGCTTTGTGGCGTTGGAGACGGGATGGATTGTCACCGAGGTAGGCCGCCAGCCCTGGGTGGTGGTGGGGACCGAACGTCTGGCCGCTCTGCGCGCGGCCGGCGGCACCGATCCGTGGGCCGGTGCCGGCTATCCCGGTCTATTGACGCGGCAAACAGTCACCAGCGCCTCGGGCGTGCAGACGGTGTTTTATGGTTTCACGGTTCTTTACATCCTGCTGGGTGTGACGGTGGTCTGGCTGCTGCGCTACCTGGCCCGCGGCCGGGCGCGGTGAGTCCAAAGTCCTGTTGGCAAGCGAGGTGATGGCATGTCGCTGGAAATGCTGGCTTGGGTCTGTGCCGGACTGGCCCTGGTGGGCCTGATGGCCTACGCGGTGCTGGGCGGAGCCGATTTTGGCGGAGGCATCTGGGACTTGTTCGCCACGGGTCCGCGGCGCCACGAACAGCGCCGAGCCATCGCCCGGGCCATGGGCCCGGTGTGGGAGGCCAACCACGTCTGGCTGATCTTTGTAGTGGTGGTGCTGTTCACCGGCTTCCCCAGAGGCTATGTGGCTTTGGGCGTGGCGCTGTTTATTCCGTTCCACCTGGCCTTGCTGGGCATCATGCTCCGCGGGGCGGCGTTCGTGTTTCGGGGCTATGACCTGAGCCGACCCGGCTCGACCACCGCGCCCCAGGAGCCGGCGCCCGCCGACGCGGCGCCGGCTGATCCGGCCCGCCCGGGCGCCTGGGGCACGATTTTCGGCGTGGCGTCCACGATCACGCCGATCCTGCTGGGCGCGGCCTTTGGCGTGGTGACCGCCGGCGGCATTCGTGTGCAGGACGGCCGAGTGTTCACCGCGGGCGGGTCGCTGCCGTGGCTGAGCATCTATTCCCTGGGCTGCGGTCTTCTGGCCCTGTCCACGTGTGCCTACCTGGCGGCGGTCTACCTGGTCGTCGAAACCAGCGGCCCGCTGCGCGAGGACTTTCGTCGCCGCGCCATCATTGCCGGCACCTCGACGGCCGCGCTGGCGGCGGTGGTGCTGGCGCTGGCGTTTATTCATGCCCGCTGGTTTTTCGATCAATTGACCTCGCCGCGCTCCTGGCCGGTGCTCCTGGGAGGGCTGATTTGCTTTGCCGGATCGGCCTGGGCGGTCTTCAGCCGGCGCTATCGGCTCAGCCGCGTGTTTGCGGCCGGCGAGATCGTGCTTCTGCTGCTGGGCTGGGGCCTGGCCCAGCAGCCCTACCTGGTCTATCCCGATGTCAAGCTGGTGGACGTGGTGGGGCCCAGCGCGACCATCATTTTCGTGCTCAAGGCGCTGCCGGTAGGGGCGCTGGTCCTGGTGCCATCGCTGTGGCTGCTGTTCCGCGTTTTCAAGGGCGGATCGACACGCCCGGCACAGTAGATCATGTCCTGGGTGACTGCCGAGCCGTCGGCCGCCGCAGGGAGGACCGGTCATTTTGCCGACAGGCTGGCGCAGATGAGCCGACGACGACCGGCCGTCGCGGCGGCCCTGGCGCTGATCGTGGGCATCTTGCTGCACCAGGCGCTGCCGGCTTGGCCGCTGGCATGGATCAGTATGGCGGCGGGCCTTGCGCTGGCGGCGATTCTCTACCGGGGTCTGCCGGCCGATCTCGGTCTGGCCGGCGCCATGGTGCTGGTGGGCCTCAGCGGGGCACAGCTTCGCGCGTTTTTCTTTTCGCCCGATGATATTGCCGCTTTCGTGACCGAGGAGCCGCGCCCGGCCGAGCTGGAACTGCTGATCGAGCAGCCGCCGCGCCTCGTCGGCACCGATGCACCGCTGCGCGCCCAGCCGCGCATGGTCAGCAGCGGCCGGCTGCTGCGTATCCGCACGATGCGGGGCTGGCAGCCGGCTCGTGGCACGGTGCTGCTGAGCATCTCCGAGCCGCACCCCCGACTGGCCCAGGGCCAGCGGATCCGGGCCATGGGCATGCTTCATCGCCCGGCACCGGCCATGAATCCGGGCCAGTTTGACTGGGCGGACTGCGCACTAGCGGTTATGTGACTCTTTTCGGCTTGACGGAGACTTCCATCAGGGAACACGAGCATTTCCCCCACGAAGTCGTGAACAAATTGGTTGAACTCAGAGTCTGTTGTCATCGATCCAAGCGAATGCCTCATGGCTTCAACTACGCCCCTGACGACGGCCGTGGTGCCACCCTCCGTACCCTCCGCAGAGTTCATCAGCTGCTCTCGCGCCTCGTATAATCCGTCCCTTGCCGCTGTCGTCTCGGCAACTTTGCTGGACAGAAGGCGTTTGACAGACGGATCGTTAAGATCGCCGTCAAGTAATCTGGTGGCGAGCTTCTCCAGTTCCGTCTCAACCTTTGCGATGGACTTGTTCAGTTCGGTCAGACGATTCTGGTGATGGTGCAGCATCTCATCCGCACGGGCTGTAGCATCCGCGATAATCTCATCGCTCTGCGTGAACACCTCGGCGATCCCGCGTTGAACGCTCTGGGTCAGATCGTTCTCATTCAGGTACACGGAATTGGGACACTTGCCCGTGTCCTGCCGCTGACGAAGGCCGCAGGTCCAGTATTGATGCCGCTCACTGTTATGGCCGGTGCGGACGAAAATGCTCCCGCAGCAGCCGCACCTGAGCGTCTTCGAAAACCGTCGAATACGGTTATGCCCGAGTGGCCTGAGAATCTTGCGCTGCCGCTGCTTGTGCTGGACGGTCTGGAACGTCTGGTCATCAATGAGGCGAAGCGACTCGTCGACACGCTCGACGCGCTTCGGATTGTCGTGGTGTAACAGGCATTGGTGTCGCTGACGCGCCGTGGCCTTGCCGATCCGGACTGGCCGTCCCACGTAAATGGTATTGGTCAAGAGCATCCGAACGGCACTGGCACCCCAGTACTCCGCGCGCCGGGCCCTGATACCCTTCTGGTTCAGCATTCGCGCCATCTGCTTCGTACCGACGCTGTCGTGAGCATAGGTGCGGAACAGCCAGCTCACCACCTCGGCCTCGCCGCCCGAGTCAGGCACCAAGCGGCGCAGGTGGCCGTCGGTGACGACGCGGTATCCAAAAGGCGGCGTGCCGCCTGGGAAACCGCCTTGCTGAAAACGAAGCTGCTTGGCGGCACGTACTCGTTCGGCAAGCTTGCGGCTAAAATCCTCGGCGACGACCAGTTGAATTCCCCGGCTGAGCGGCTCGCGACCCTCAGTCGCTGAAATCACGCTGACGCCCCATTCCTCTAGGTCCGCCAGCACCGCATGGGCGCGAGCGGAGCGGCCGAAGCGATCCCACTTGTATACATAGACGGTCGAGATCCGACCTGCTTGGCAGTCCTCCAGTAGCCGGCAGAAGGCCTCGCGTCGCATCGTCGTGCCCGAGACAGCTCGATCCACGTACTCGACAGTTGGCATGCCAGCGGCGCGGCGACAGACATCCAGTTGCACCTCGATGGAGGTCCCATCGTCCTGGTTATGGCTCGAGTACCGGGCGTAGATGCCGATTCTGCCCTTATTGACCTCGGCTTTGTTTGTCGCGTTCCAATGGCCCATCGGTATGCTCCTTCGCTTGGGTGATGGTCCGCACTGCGCTGATGGCGATCTGCTCCACGAGCCAGCGGCGGATTTGCTCCGACACAACAGGGCGAGTCCGAAGGCACAAATCAAGGTGTTCTTCGATGGGTCTTAGGTCGGAACCAGTGATGCGGATCATGGCCGTGTCCCCTTGGCGGCCCTGTAAGACTCGATCCACGCACGTAGCCCCGCTGCCTCGAACACCTTCCGGATGCGAACCACGGCGCGGTCGATGGTGTCGCGCCCGCACCCAAGCTGCTGGGCAATGGCGGTGACGCTCAGACCGTGGCTGAGCCCCTGGCATATCTCTCGATCACGCGGGGCGAAGCGCAACATCGTCCGCTCCAGATCGATCCGCAGGTCCACCGGCTCAGGCTGGGCGACCTGCGCGGGCGATCCGTCGGCAGGTTCACCGAACATGGCTTGGAGGCGCTGGGCGCGCTGCTGGTAGCGATGCTTGGAGCGGAGGTGCGCTTTGATCTGGCGGTCGACGACGGCGGTCATGGCCGTTGCGGGCGTGGCGCCGTTGGCGCGGGAAGGATCAAAGCAAAAGGAAACCAGTAGCGGCACGATCTGCTGCTGCAGATCATCGATCTGGTCGCGTACCACGCGAAAGCGGCGGGCGCGGCGGATGATGAGGCGAGGCACTTCGGGTTCGACGATTCCACCGTAACTGTTGGCGAGCATGACGGGGCCTTTCGTTCATTGGGCCATTGCGCGTGGTGATCGAGACGCTCTCGACCACACGCCCGTCATGCTCCGCGCGTTACTGGGTCAGGTATGTAGGCTCAGGGATGCGCGGGCCAACTCATATGTGGCACATGTGCGGCGCATTACTGGGTCAGGCAACACATCTTCGGCGCACATGTGGCGCATGTGCGCCACATATGTGTTTACTGGGTCACATCCTCCTGACCCAGCAAATCTCCCCGCCAGCGGCAAATAACTCTGTGTCCGCATCGCGTGCCGGAGTCGGCACGAACGAATGCGGCCACTGGAGTGCCGCTGATGCCAGCCCTCGCCCGCAACACCGACCCCAACACGTCACACCAGGCCGCTGAGGAAGTCGAAGCCTCCGGTCGGGCGGCGAGCCAGCGCCATCTGTGCCTGCTGGAAGTGTGGAAGAAGCCCGGCCGCACCGCCGCCGAGATCGCGGAGGCAGCGGGCATGGAACGTCACGTTCCATCGCGGCGCCTGCCCGAACTGCGGCAGGCCGGGCAGGTGAAGAACGGCGAGGCGCGCGTCTGCGCCGTCACCGGCAACCCCAGCATGAGCTGGCTGCCCTGTGTGGAGAGCAACTGATGAGCCGTGACCTTATGAAACTCTTTGTGCCCGAACCGGCTGACGTCTACCACGCCGCTGCGAAGGACAACCTCAGCAGCCATCGCTTGGCGGATTTCCGGCGCTGCCCGCTGCTGTACCACTGGAAGCAGACGGGCCTGGCGAAGGACGAAGATCGACCGGCGTATCTGATCGGTCGCGCCGCCCACACGCTGATCCTGGAAGGTCGCCCGCAGTTCCTGGCCGAGTATGTGATCGGCGGCCCGATCAACGAGAAGACTGGCCAGCCGTTTGGCACCACCACCAAGGCCTTTGCCGAGTGGGCCGCGGCGCAGGGCAAGCCCGTGCTCACCAACGATCAGGCGACGCTCTGCGAGCAAATGGCCGCCGGCGTGCTGTCCCACGAGCTGGCCCGGCAGCTCCTGTCCAAGGGCATCGCCGAGGGCGTCGTCCGTGCCCCGTGGCATGGGGTGCCGTGCCAGATCCGCCTGGACTACTTCAGCCAGTTCCCCGGTGCCGCCATCGTCGATCTCAAGACCGCTGACGACCTGACCTGGTTCGAGGCGGATGCCCGGCGCTACGGCTATGCCCATCAACTCGCCTTCTACCGCTCCGTCCTGGCGGCCGCTGCCCAGGTCGATCCGCGCGAGCTGCCCGTCCATCTGATCGCGGTCGAGAAGAAGGAGCCGTTCCGCGCCGGGGTGTGGCGCATGGGCGAGGACGTACTGGCCGTTGCCCAGAAGGAGAACGAAGAGGCCATCAAGCGCCTGCGGCAGTGCCGGGAGTCGGCCTTCTGGCCCACCGGCTACGAGGACGCCCGAACCTTCGACTGGATGTGAACACGAACTTGGGGCTGGGGTCGGCGCCCGCGGCGCGCAGGACCTCCACGTTGGTGCGGCCCGGTTGATCGCCCGACCCCAGCCCCTCCTGAAACGAACTTCAACCACGGAAAGGAGCCACGCACATGAGCCTGTTGTCCCAAGTCCATCACGGCAAACGCCCGGCCCCACGCCGCTGCATGATTCACGGCGTCCAGGGGGTGGGGAAAGCTCAGCCTCTGGATGCCAACGTCCTTACCCCCCATGGCTTTGTGACCATGGGCTCGCTCAGAGTCGGAGACCAGGTCATCGGTTCCGATGGCAAAGCGCACAACATCATCGGCATCTATCCCCAGGGCGAGAAGGAAGTCTACCGCGTCACCTTCCGCGACGGGTCGACCACACGCTGCTGCGATGATCACCTGTGGTTCACCCAAACCTTCCTGGAACGACGGGAGGGGCTCTCTGGAGCAGTCCGCACGCTCCGGGACATCCGCCGGAGCCTGCGTTACGGCACGCATTTCAACCACGGCGTGCCGCGGGTGCGGCCGGTGACTCTTGCTCCCCTGGCGACTCGGCTGCCGATCGACCCGTGGCTGCTGGGCATGTATCTGGGGGACGGCCACTGGTCATGCAGCATCGGCATCACGAAACCCGAAGCGGATGTGCAGGCCAAGATCGCCGCCTCGCTTGATGAACACGACGTGTGCGGGAAAGGCAGCCCCATGGGCGTGTCGATCAAGTCGCGACAGAACGGGCGCCCCACGGTCCTCAAGTCCGCGTTGCGGGACCTCGGGCTCGAAGGCCTGCACTCGCACGAGAAGTTCGTCCCGCCCACGTATCTTCATGCCGACATCGAGCAGCGTCTGTCGCTGCTGCGTGGGCTGCTGGACAGCGACGGCCACGTCACCAAACCCGGCGCCGTGGAGTTCTGCACCACCAGCCCGCGCCTGGCCGACGACGTCTGCTTCCTGATCCGGTCGCTGGGCGGCTCGGTCCGTCAGATTCTCAAGCCCAAACCGACCTTCCGGCATCGTGGCCAGTTGCGGGTGGGTCTGCCGGCCTACCGAGTATTCGCCTCCTTCCCTGCCGATACGGTGCCCGTGTCTTCCCAGAAGCACCTAAGCAAATGGGCGGAACCTCGCTGGGCGATTCGCCACACCATCCGTAGTGTCGAGCCCGTGGGCGTGATGCCTTGCCAGTGTATCCGGATCGACGCGCCCGATTCGCTCTACGTCACCGACGACTTCATCCTGACCCACAACAGCACTTTCGCCGCGACCAGCGACCACCCGGTCTTCGTCCAGACCGAGGACGGCCTGGGCGAGATCGACTGCGCCAAGTTCCCCCTCTCCCGCACCTTTGGTGAGGTGATGGCGGCGCTGACGGAGTTGCGCTCGGCAGCGCACGAGTTCAGGACCGTCGTTGTCGACAGCCTCGACTGGCTGGAGCGGCTGATCTGGCAGGAAGTCTGCACCGCCGAGAACGTCAGCAACATCGAGAAGATCGGCTTCCAGAAGGGCTACACCTTCGCGCTCAACCACTGGCGGAAGTTCCTGGATGCCCTGGACGACCTGCGCCGCGAGCGCGGCATGGCGGTCGTCCTGATCGCCCACACCAAGATCGAGAAGTTCCAGACCCCGGAGGACTCGGCCTTCGACCGCTTCAGCCCGCGCCTGCACAAGCTGGCGGCGGCGGTGGTGATGGAGTGGTGCGACGAGGTGTTCTTCGCCACATACTCGACCACCACCGACCCCAAAAAGGTCAAGAACGTCGAGGCCGAGCGCGTGATGCGCACCGCCGAAGGCCCGACGCACGTGGCCAAGAACCGCCTCAAGATGCCCTTCGAGCTGCCGCTGGAGTGGGCGGCTTACGAGTACTTCGCCCAGCAGGCCCACTCCCCGGTTCCCGCTACGCCTTCGGCAACCCCGTCGCCGGCCCCTGTGTCGGCGTGACTGAACCGAACTGAGAACGCAAACCCCAAGCACAAGGAGATACGCACATGGCAAACCTGAATGGTTTCAACGCGGCGCAGGTCGAACCGTCCCAGGACTTTGAGCCCATCCCTGCGGGCAAGTACCTGGCTGTCATCACCGAGACGGAGATGAAGCCGACCAAGAACGGGTCGGGCCAGTATCTGCAGCTTTCGTTCCAGATCCTCGACGGCCCGTTCAAGGGCCGCTTCGTGTGGGCGCGACTGAACCTGAACAACTCCAATCCGACCACCGTGCAGATCGCGCGGCAGGAACTCTCGGCGATCTGCCGGGCGGTGGGCGTGATGACCCCGGGCGACAGCGTCGAGCTGCACAACATCCCCCTGGTGGTCACAGTGAAGCTCAAGAAACGCGACGACACCGGCGAGCTTACCAACGAGGTCAAGGGCTACGCCAAGCGCGACGCGGCCCCGGCCAGCGCGACGCCGGCCCAGGCTACGAACCCGACGCCGCCCTGGCGTCGCTGATCCCAACGCTCTCTCTCATGCGCGCCTCCCGCCGGCGCTCGTTGGCCGGCGGGAGGTCTTGTCGGAGTACACGATGGCCTATGGCCGGAACATTCTCTGTGCCGATTGCGGTGTGGCGGTCCACGCCACTAGCACAACACAGCGCTACTGCTCCGCTTGCTCCGAGCGTCGGGACCTGCAGCGAAAGCGATTGTGGGCTTCTACGCACCCGCCCACCGAAGCGCAGTGTCGCCGGGAAATCGCGGCAGCCGGTGCCACGATCGAGATGGCACGCGCGGCCGGCCGCGAGTCCAACGCCGCATCGGCTGAGTCCATCACCTGGGCGGGAGAGACTCCGGACCTGCTTTGGATGGTGCGTGTCGCGGTGCCATTCAGTTATGCCATGTCGAAGAACGCGATCTATCGCTTGGTCCCCCAAGGCCACATGTTCCTTCGGCGTGAAGCAAGGGCGAAGCGGGATGCCATTACAGGCCTGATCCGCCAGGCCCTGGCGGATCGCAACGTGGCCCACAACAAGGTGTGGCTGGACATCCTGGTGCAGAAGCCCAACCACAAGGGCGATGCCGTGAACGTCGTGGATACCGTCTGCGATGCGGTCAAGCGCGCCATTCCAGTTGACGACCGCTGGTTCTGCATCCGCCGACTCGATTGGCAGATCGTGAAGGATGATCCGCAGTTGTTCATCGGGATCGGTCAAGATTCCGTGGAGGACTGCCAAGTCTGTTCCTTCTGTGGCCTGATCAAGGCATTCGATGCGTTTGGGCGGAAGCAGGCCAGCCACCTGGGGATCGACCGCGTGTGCAAGGAATGCCGCAGGGCGGGCCGTGTGCTGGCCAAGGCCTCGTCCTCGGCGGCAGTTGGGGGTGTGCCATGAAGGAACTGCAATACGAGCAGTTGCTCGGCGCCGCCCTGCGCTACTGCGCCGTCGCCGACTGGTTCGAGTCCCATCCCTGCAGATGGCACAAGCGGATGTCGGTGTATGAGGCGATGGAGGTCTTCAACAATGTGGAGGCCGAACTTCGCGCCGCCGGGGCCAAGGCCCTCCGCCAGCACGGGCATCGGGATTTGATCCTGCAGGGCGCCGGCATTCCCAGGGAGGCGAGATGAAAGGCAACCCCAACACAAGGAGCACGAACATGAACGAGCAGATGCTCGACATTGCGAAGATTCGAATCGATGGCGATACGCAGCCCCGGCTGGCCATCGACCAGGACGTCGTGGCCGAGTACGCCGGCCTCCTGGAATCCGGCACGGAATTCCCGCCGGTGCAAGTGGTATCCGATGGCGCTATCCACTGGCTGGTCGATGGCTTCCACCGCTACTTCGCCCACCGGAAGCTGGGGCGCAAGCAAATCAAAGCGGAGGTGACGACCGGGCTTCAGGAAGACGCCCAGTGGCTCAGCCTCAGCGCCAACAAGGCCCACGGCCTTCGGCGGACCAACAACGACAAGGCCAAGGCGGTCATCAAAGCGCTGAAGATGAAGCCTGACAAGAGCGACAACCTCATCGCCGAGCATGTCGGCGTTTCCCAACCGACCGTGTCGAAGTACCGCGCGTCCATTGAGGAAGCGCGCAAACTGCGGGAAGGCACACCCGGGGCGAAGACAGGGGGTAATAAAAGTTATAACCCCCCGACCCGCATCGGGCGCGATGGCAGGAAATGCGCAGCCCGCCCCGGCGGCAAGGCCACGATCTCGCCCAACGCCTTTACGCCCATCCGCGAATCCACCAAGCCCGCCCCCATGACTGCGCTGTCGATGCCCCACGACCCGGTCATGGGCGCCCGCACCCTCATCGAGTTGTTCAAGCCCGATTACCTCCGGGCTCTGGTCGCCCATCTCTCCGAGCACCTGAAAGGAGTCGCCCAATGAAAACCGAAGACCTGTTCTCTCGCACGGATCGCCACAGCCAGGTGCTGGAGTTGACGCCGGCGCTGGCCGAGGACCTGCTCACGCAC
>Ga0209450_10000016_pt1 | contig 146184 bp, 124 predicted proteins | sample FrelakmetLWP11LW_FD_187149 | JGI IMG/M metagenome (GOLD analysis project Ga0209450, IMG submission 187149) | Freshwater lake sediment microbial communities from the University of Notre Dame, USA, for methane emissions studies - LWP11 LW (SPAdes)... | ecosystem: Environmental > Aquatic >... | reverse complement strand
CACTATTATTATATCTAATATAAATAAATTATTAGATATAATAATAGTGAGGAAAATAAAATTATGACAAATATAGTGTAATTAATAATAAAATAGTGATAAAAAAGTAGTGAAGAGTATTTTTGTGTGTAAATTTAGACCATAATTATGTTAAAGAAAAAGTGGCGTTAAATACTGATAAAGATTCCGTATGGCTTTTGTGTTATTGTTATATTTATGGTTAGGATTTATGTATTTAGGTATAATATATGTTATTGTTGGTAATGATTTTGTTTTGTATGTGATAAATGGATTCGGGTGGATTCCAAATGGATTCCGCGCCAAGGAATTTATCTGCGCCACACACTTCACACCATATCCCAACCCATATTCACACCAAAATTCACACCACCACACACACCACCACACACACCACACACCACCATCCCACACCACATCACACACCACACATATTCACCAAAATACCGTATTCTTGCTTAGTATATCCATAACCAATTATCATCCACCTTTTTACATTGTTTATACCCAATCTCCTTCAAGAACACTGTTATATCAAATACTATATTGTCATTTGTTAAACACAATACAGATGACATTTCCTGTGTTATCTTTTTCCAATTATCTTCGTAAAAAATCACTGGTTTATGTTTTCTTATCGTCTCTCTCGCACCATAAATAGCTAAACTTTCAGCACCCTCCACATCAATTTTTATAAGACTCACCTTTTCTATATCACAAAAAATAGAATCAATCGTTATCATATCCACAATCTCACCCCCTTGACCTATATTTATACCACCATAATTTCTCACGTGATTATCATCATAATTAATCTCTGAATTTCGTCCTTCTAAACTATCTATATGATTAAATGTACTCGATAATGTAATACTCCTTATACATTTATGACCTACTGCATTGTGATAAATACGAATTCTATCCAAATAATCGTTTTTCTTCATCGTCTCCTTTTGCATTTGTGCCAAATATAACTGTGGTTCAAAACTACGAACTTTACAACTCTTGTCCATTGTCATTAATGCTAACGAAGTACTACCTATATTTGAACCAATGTCAATAACCATACCACCATCTGTATACTTGGATAACATTTTTACTATATTGTCTTCGTGATAACCCTTGTTTAATATCTCTAAACCAATAATGTCATTTTTCATCACATATATACTACCATATTCCGTATCAACTAATACAACATTATTATTATTCATATCACCTTTTTCTTTATTATTTAATTTTACTTTTAAATTAAAATTAAATGTTCAAAATGTACATTGTGTTAATTGTGTAATTTTTTTTTCTTTAACTATTGTATAAAAAAACTATGGGTTGTGAAAATCTTATCAAAATATTCTTCCACATGTCAAACACTATCAAACTCTATCATTGGCAAACCACAAACTTTGCAAGACATAAAGCAACTGATGATCTCTTCTCTGGATTACAACCACTCATTGACGAATTCATTGAAGTTTACATGGGAAGATATGAACGTCCAGATTTTTCAGACTCATTCAAACTCTCTATACGTGAAATCACAGATGATTCCGCTGATAATCTCATCAAAGAATACATCAATTATCTTTCAAATGATATAAATAATTACGTATCCGAATCCGATACTGACTTGTTAAATATACGAGACGAAATGTTAACCCTACTTAACAAAACTCTCTACTTATTCACATTAAATTAAAAATCTATTTAAAGATAATTTCTATTAATAAATAGACTCCAAAAGCTTTCATTATGACTCTTGAAACTTATACTTCTGAAGTAGAAAAATTATTAACTGATTCATCCATTATCTCTTATTTTACATCCAATCAAAAGAATATTACACATTTTGTAAAAACTTACATTGAAGTTGATAAAATTCTAGGTTGTAACACTTCAAATTCAAACATCTTATACAATAAATTAGACGAGATCAAGCACTTTTTAAACCAACAAAACAATCATCTCAATAATTTGTCATCAAAAAACACCATACTACAAACAAAACTAGAATCCATCAAAGATACTTCCAATAATGAAATCAAATCAATGTTTCTAGAACTACAAAAAGAACTACAAAAACAAAACAACACTGAACAACTCAAATCAACCTTTGAAAATTTTAGAGAACGTATCGAAATCTTAAATTCACAAAAACTAAACGACATTGATCGTAAAAATTTAGACGTCTTAACTAATATGCAGTCAACATTTGAAAAGTCATTAGATTCACACCAAATCAATAACAAAATTATGTCTATAGAAAACACATTGTCATCTATTAACGAAAACTTTTCAAATAACTCATCTAAAAAAGGTCAAGTTGCTGAAACAGTATTACTAAATATACTCACTGAATCTTTTTCTGACACTGAAGTTATAGATACATCACATATCCCAAATTCTGGAGACATACAACTCGTTAGAGAAAATAAACCCACTATACTCATCGATTCTAAAAATTTTGGTAGCAAAACAGTACCAAAAAGAGACCTTGATAAATTCTATAATGACATACAACAAAATAATTGTTCAGGTATTTTATGTAATGCATTTGGTGGTATTGCAAACAAACAACACTTTGAAATCGACATTGTAGATAAAAATATAATCGTTTTCGTTCATTCACATCAATTTGACTCTAGTATATTCAAATTAGCAACCAATATCATCTATAATATGCACCAAGAACTAAAAGATAAACAATCTGATTGTATCATATTAGATCAAAGACTTTATCAAAATATCAAAATCGAATATAATTATTATATACAAACATTCAGACACCATTTAGATATAATCAAATCTAACGTCAATTCTCTATCACAACTAAGTTTCACACTATTAGATAACTTTTTTAAACGAAAAGCTACCAACGTAGAACTTAAACAATTTAGTTGTCATATTTGTTCTGCACAATTATCCACTGAAAAAATTCTCAAAACACATCTAAAAAAACTACACCCAAATATACTACCACCACCCAACACAACACCACTTATCAGTTCAGCTATACCAACACCAAGAGGAAGACCAAAAAAGACTCAAAATAACACCGAAGATCAAAAAGAATCTTCTTCAGACTAATCATAATAAAACAATAACTATATTAATTTTTTAAGTTAATTGATTTAACTTAAAAATAGTATTTTTAATATACATTACCATTCATTTAGACCTAGATTATATCCATTTTAGATTAAATACTAGTACCGAAATATAACTGTACTGCATCATCTGTATCTGTATCAGAATAACTTGTGTCAGATGAACTAGAACTTGAAGAACTTGAAGAACTTGAAGAACTTGAAGAACTCGAAGAACTTGAGCTAGATGAACTAGAACTTGAACTAGAACTAGAACTTGAAGAAGAACTTGAAGAAGAACTAGAACTCGAATCTGAACTAGAACTTGAAGAAGAACTAGAACTTGAATCTGAACTAGAACTTGAAGAACTTGAACTTGAATATGATCTTTCACGAGGAGCAATTTGAAGCATTATATTTGTATTTGTTGGTTGAATTGTTTGATCTATCTGATCAATGGAACCCTGTTCCTGACCTTGACCTTGAAGTTGACCTTGAAGTTGACCCTGGGCTTGATCCTGGGTATTTGTGTTCACGTTTGTATTTGCTTGCGACATTTCTTATATACTTTATATACTATATAGAAAGAAAAAAAAAATTAGTAATTGTGTTAAAAATGCACAAAATAATAAATTTACACTTTTCGTGCTATGTATTTTGTTTAATCTGTATAACTCTTTTATTTCTATAAGTTATTCGTGAAATCTTTGTTAGTCCAGACTTCTTATTACACAGTATAAACACATAAAATATAATATCATCTTATTATATTTTAAATTATTACCAATTTACTATTAATTATTAAACTCCCATTGTATTTTCATGTTATAATTTTTATATTAAATTTTATTAAAAATCAAAGTCGATATCATCAATGTTAATATCTACATCATCGTCAATTAAATCCAATTCAATATCAATCTTATCTTCAATATCAATTGTACCAATCTTATCAATAAGATCATCTAAATCATCTCCCTTTCCTTCAATATGTTCATTTTCTTCAATAGGTTCAATTCCATTTTCTTCAATAGGTTCATTTTCTTCAATAGGTTCAATTCCATTTTCTTCAATAGGTTCAATTCCATTTTCTTCAATAGGTTCAATTCCATTTTCCTTTCTTTTTATAAAATTATCCATGTAAGATAATAAATCTTTTTCTTGTTGTGATCTCTTTTCAAAACCTGCTAAATACCACTCGTTTTCTTTAAAATCATCTTCGTTTATCAAATTACCAATTGAAAACACTTTTGAACCAATCGTTAATTTCCATTCATCATCTACATTGTTACCAATACATTTTACTAATTTTTTACTACAATATAGTAAAGCCCTCATAAAAATTTCTTCTGATGTATCCAACATATTTTCTGTTTGTTTTGAAGTTTCTTTTTCTTTTTTAGTTTCTTTTTTAGTTTCTGTTTTAGTTTCTTTTTTAGTTTCTTTTTCTGTTTGTTTTTTAGTTTCTTTTTCTGTTTGTTTTTTAGTTTCTTTTTCTGTTTGTTTTTTAGTTTCTTTTTCTGTTTGTTTTTTAGTTTCTGTTTGTTTTTTAGTTTCTTTTTTAGTTTCTGTTTGTTTTTTAGTTTCTTTTTTAGTTTCTGTTTGTTTTTCTTTTTTAGTTTCTTTTTTAGTTTCTTTTGGAGCTTCTCGGAATTGCTTAGCAATTAATTTTATATCAGTTATTTCGTCTCCATTCTTGTTCAAAAAATAAACCTTCATTAATTCTTTAATGAAGCATTCCAACTTATTACGTCCAGGTTCCTGGAATGATGAAACTACAACGTCTTTCCAATCAACTTTGGAACCACTTGCAACATCTGATACATTGTATTCAGTAGATGGTAACCAGGCGATAAAACGTGTTAATTCCTTTTCAAACTTGATACTTAATCCTTCACAAATAGACATATTTATTTTGATTTTAGAAAAAAAATTCAATTTTTTTATTTATTGAGTTTTTATTAAACTTATTTTAATTATTATATTATAAGAGATGTCCAATCAATCACAACATATTGCCTACACTTTTGGAGGTATTAAAGTTAAACATTTTATGGATAATAATTCTGCACGAATTTCAAATGTTGGTTATCCTACAAAAAACTCTGATGCTGCAACAAAAAAATACGTTGATGATACTGTAACAGCTGGAGTCGCACCATCTCAAATAGAAGCCGGAACTGGTCTTACAAAAGTTGGAACCACGTTAAACATAAATTCTAGTTTAACACACGTAACTGCTTTAGGAAATGTAAATACAGGTACTTGGTCTGCAAATACCATCAGTGTACCATATGGTGGCACAGGTAAAACAACTTTTACACCTAACTGTTTTGTCGTTGGTAATGGAACTAATCCATTAATAACCTTGTCAGAAATAACATTCGATTCCAATATATTCAATGTATCCTCACCTATATATATATCAAACACAAACACTTCAACAGGAATTGGATCTGGTGGCAGTTTGACTGTCTTGGGAGGAGCATCCATTTCTGGTAAAATTTGGACTTCAAATATAAATGTATCAAATGATATCTTTATACAAGGTAATCTAACAGTCGGTAATATCACCATCAATGGATCTTCGTCATTTAATTCAATTTCATCTAATAATGCATCTTACACAAATGTAACTGCTACAAACTCTTATATTACAAATATTACAGCATCTTCACTCGTTTTAACCAATGTACAAACAACAAATGTCACATCTACAAACATAATCGCCACTAATCTAACCAACAATAATACACTATCCACGAATATATCAGCAAGTTCATTGAACTTGTCAAATTCCATAAAAACTATAAACTCACAAAATATTAACATAACAACAACTAACATCCTGTCATCACAAATTAACACATTAAACATAACTACTAATAACATCATCGTTACAAATATCACAGGATCATCTGCTATATTATCAAACTTGAACATAACATCCAATATTACTGCACCAACAATACTCTCTACTAATATATCATCCGTACAAATTAATTCATCACATGGATCATTCCTATCAATATCATCAAATAACTTAATTGTAACTACTAATACATCATTAACAAACACAACCACATCTAACTTATTCAACATTAATCTTACATCATCCAATATCAAAACAACAAATATTGCAACAACTAATATCACTAACACTAACATAATCACATCTTCTATAACATCAAATAATTTAATCTCGACTAATATCTCTTCAAATAACGTATTATCAACTAACATAACTGTTGGTAATGTTATATCATCAAATATAACTGTCAGTAATGTCATAGCATCAAGTATCACCACAAATAATATAAACACAAATAACATTACTAATACAAACCTCTTTACTGAAAATATCACAGCTAGTTCACTAAGAATTTCTGGAATAAGCATACAAACAACCATTAACTCTTCTAATCTTAGCACTGGATCACTTTTTGTAAGTGGAACCACAAATTTACAAAACACCTCAATGACAAACATTACATCCATAAATGCAATAATGACAAATACAACTGTATCTAACATCAATAACACTAACCTTACTAACACAAATATCACTACAACACAATTAATCACTAACAATTTAACCACAAGTAATCTTCACGTAAATAACACAACCATATTAGGTACTGTCGCAAGTATTAATCTCAGTACAGGTAATTTATCATCCACCACACTTGCTCAACTCAACCGTGCAACTATTATATCATCTACAATATCCAACCTCAACGTACCCAATATATCTATACTCGGAATTGTCAATTCAAATAATCTTAGTACTGGTAATATACATGTAAGCAATTCTTTAACCGTACCAATCTTAAATAATACGACACAAACAACTACAAATCTTGTCACAACACATCTAAAATGTACTAATATATCAACTGCTAATCTACAAATTACTAATACAGCATTATTCTCAAATGTAAGCACCGCATCACTTTCTGCAACAGGTACATCCAACTTAAATAATGTAACTGCAACAGACATTGATGCCACAAACTTGATTATATCAAATATTACTACCACAAATAATATATCAGCCAGTAATCTAATATTATCAGACAATATAATAGTCGACAAACACATCACAATAGGATCTGATACAACATATATACCATCTACAACTTCAGGAAATACATTACATATACAACCAATAACATTTATAGATAGCAACACTCCAAACAATGGAATAATACCTTTTTGGACAAACAATTATCTATCAAAACCTACACTTTCCGCAAATAACACAAACATCATTACACAAAAATCTTCTAATTTATACATTCAAGGAAATCCTGAACCTGGTACTAATCAAACCATAGAAAATTCTGCTGCTATAGCTATTGGATATGTTGATAATGAAACTGGCGGTAATATGTCTGGACAAATTATACTTGAACGCGGCGATGGAAATTGGTACGGATCCATTTTTACAGAATCCGCCACTAATAAAATAGTCATTGCTAATGCTAGTTTAGCAGGCGGAGGTGGTGTAGGTCTTTATACATACACTGGAACAAAAATCACCCTCTCTGACATCACTAGTCCTACCAATTTTACACCAAAAACATTCGTTGAATTTTCAAATGATACATCCACTTTTTATTCCACCACAGACTCAACTGATACATCATCAGGATCTCTTATTTTATCTGGTGGTCTAGCCGTTATGAAAAACATCACTTGTAACTCAATCACACCCAACGAAATCAACTCCAGTATTAAAATATTACAAGACGTTAATACAAATATGTCACCTTTATCTGGACAAGCTCTCATATGGAATGGATCAGAATGGACTGCCACAACAATCTCAGCTGGCATTGGATCAGGACCTACAAAAGTTAATGTCTATCCTATGAATCTTGTTACCCCAGTAATGGATTCGAATGGACCAGTTTCTGGAAATGACGGCGACTATTATGTAACAGCTAGTTCAGAATTCGATAGCACATACTCTGCCTATAAATGTATGAGTAATATAAAAAATCCAACTGATTGGTCAACACTCGGTGAAACCACAAACTTTTGGATTACTGTACAATTACCACAAACTCAAAAAGTAAGATATATAGCATTAGAAGGAAGAATTAATTCAGAAGATCCATTATTCGTAACCATACAAGGTAGCAATGATAACTTAACTTTTACTAACATATACGAAAATAAAGTATTCACAGCTCTTAATTATTTAGGATATTTTGCAGCAAGAATACCAGAAAACAGTATTGATTATACATACTATAAATTTTTATTTCCAAGTGGATCCGGAGTAAACCCAGGATTAAATATGCTAAGACTCTTCAAATACGATAACACAACATATTCTGAAGGTATACTCGATAACTCTGCACTAGAAGGAAATGGAAATTTCAACTCAGCAATCAATAATGGAAAATGGCCATTGGCATTCGAATTATCAGAATCGTGTACCGTAAACGTAAAATCACAATTCACTTGTACCACATCTTCTCTTTTCATTCTCAAAAAATTCATTATGTACATTGATGGTGCACCATTCGATAATAATGGTTCTACTTTTATAAAACAAACCATACATCAAAATCTACATATAGCTTGCCAAACACTCGAATGGACAGGATTTTTATCATCCGGTATACATACTATATCTTTCTTTGTTGATGGCGGATCAGGAATCGTTTTCGACACAAATGATACCATACGAGTAAACGTTCTTAAATATACTTAAAAAATCACATAAACTATTTTAAATCTTCAAGGTGTAAAATAACTTTAAATTTTATTATAACTTTAAATTTTATTATAAATCCAAACAATCGTAACATTCATCTTGATAACCTTCGTCATCATACGCATACCCATCTGAATCGTCGTATAAATAATAATTCATTAACTCTTCATCAGATTCAATTTCAATTTCGGATTCAGATTCAGTTTCAATTTCTGATTCAATTTCTGATTCAATTTCAATTTCGGATTCAATTTCAGTTTCAATTTGTGATTCTGATTCAATTTCAGTTTCAATTTCTGATTCAATTTCATATTCTGATTCAATTTCAGATTCAGATTCAATTTCATATTCAGATTCAATTTCAGATTCGATTTCTTCCTTAACTGAATTTAAAACGTTAATTGTCTTTGTAAATTCATCATCACATTTTTTAGCATATACTTTACTATTAATATACATTTAAATTATCTAGATTTTTAAAAAAAATTCAATTTTTTCTATATACGACATTAGATTATAATTTCTTTAAAATTTCTCTTTTTTCAACTAAACTACGCTTGATTACTTTCAACTCTTTATCTACATCTTGATTATTACTCGTGAAAGTTTTCTCCTCAATCGGTTGTTTATAATATACATTATATGTTTGTATTGCATCACATAACACACCCAAAAATTCACCAACAATCTTTTTATCATTACTAGATGACCCTATATACCATAATTTTGTATTTAATAATGAATCTTTGTTATTCCAATCGTAAATACTGATCACTGAATCAGATGATACGTGTTTAAACTTCCACTCATATTTAGATTTACCAGATTCATACACACAAGGTAACGTCCTAAATATAGTCCACATTTGATAAAAATTCAAATGAACTTTTGCAACAAAAAAACTATGATTACTATCCAAATCATTATCTAAATAAAATTTTGCTTCGTATTTTTGTAACACGAGTTCATTCATTTCTTTACAAATTTCTTTACAAATTTCTTGATCAGCTTCTTGACCCATTTCTTGATCCATTTCTTGATCAGCTTCTTGACCCATTTCTTGATCCATTTCTTGATCTGTGTGTTGACACATTTCTTGATCTGCTTGGGAAACTCGCTTACTTGTGTTTTTATACTTTTTAAACATCATATAAATATTCTCAGCATCTCTATCTGTTTTTAAATTATCACCATATCCTACAACCGGATCCTTTACACAAATATTATAAATCTTAAATTTTTTAAAGATCTCCTTTGTTAATTCTATCATATTCTTGTCATTCATTTTCTTTTTAATACTAACATCAAGTCTTTTAAAGATATCAATGTCATTAACTGTATTTGACTCATCCAATTCTGCCAAAGGATGAAATACAAAAAATTTTTCAATAACGTAAGTCAAATAGTTATCAACACTCATTGATAATTATTCTTAACACATTTTTTTTCAATTTTATATTAATTTTATTCAATCTTTAAACCACGTTCCGTAATATTGTTTTTATTTTTCCTTTTTATACTAACATAAAACCAAGATAACAATATAGAAATAAATGATATACTTGTTACAACTATAAATAACAAAAAATCAGTAAATACATATTCACCTTTTATACTATTCCAAATATTATACACTATACTTGTCACTAGAATAATGTTCCATATAATCGGAACTAATATATCATATGATATTGTTCTATTATTTAATATTTTTCTAGGCAAAGTACCCCAAGAATTATCATTTATATTTATTATAGCCCATAATTTACAAGGAAAAATTGTAGTAATATATATAAAAATATACGTGAAATAAAACACATTTTCTATTTTACCACTCCTTATTACACCATATATCGATTTTACAAAACCTAAAAATAAAATTATTGAAAAATACAAACTAAACTCAAATATCGTCTTGTTCCATAAAACATACATTAAATACCCTATTACTACATAAGGATAAATCATCATATAAACTAAATCTACCGTCATAAACAAAGAATGTTTATTTAAAATCTTAACAGTCCAAAAAAACTCCCTAAAAGCTGACTTGTTCCATCTACTCTGTTGTTTAAAAAATCTATACCAATTACTCGGAGTCTCTGTCTCAGCATACGCAGATGAAACATATTTTACATTTTTACCCAACTCTAATATCTTATTTGTTAAATGTCTATCATCACCATAACTACATAAGTTACCCAGAAAACTTTGATTAGACCAATCGTCAATTATTTTTTCTAAATAATCCATCTTATACATACCAATTGGTCCAGATACACATAATACATTCCCAGTAAACGATTGATATGCTCTTTCTAAATTAAACGCATACCAATATCTCACAGAACTCATAAATGAAATTATTGAATCATATTTATTATGTATACCCAAATCACCAACCACCGCACCTATATCATTTCCAAAACATTTACTCATTTCCATTATACTTTCATTATTTATTAACGTATCACTATCTGTACAAAAAATTAACCCAACATTATTATTATATAAATTATTCTCTAAAAAACTAAATTTAAACCCCGTCATCATAGCTGATCTTTTACCATTATTCTTCTGACTAACACATATTATATCATTTTGATGTACATCTGACATATCTAATAACAATACCTCTTCTCTCATATTTGCATCATCAAAATTAATATGTACAAACTTTGTTCCATTAAAAACTTCAAAACACATATCTACCATGTATTTATCATCTGTATCATTCCCATCTACTATTATATAAATCTTATTCAAATTTAAAACATTCTTATAACACATCCTTATTGATTCTAAACACATCTTATAATAAATAGGATCTTCCTTGTAACCCACTACCATTATATTTATCTTTGGTACACCCTCGCCTTTTTCATTTTTGTTCTTTTCGTCTTTGTCTTTGTTCAATATTATACGTTTAATACTTATATCATTCAATATAGAAAAAACTCCCTGAATTAAAATATAACTAAATAAATAAAAACCATATACACTTATATTATAAGTCTTGTTATTCAATCTAAACCAAAAACCCCATCCATATATATATTGTAATATTATAGGTACAACTACTAACAATACCATTAATATAACAAAAAACAATCTTACATTTATCATAAATATATATACTTAAATATACTATATCCTTTTCTTTAAACACATTCATTTAAAATATAACACAAAATATCATCTAAATTTCTTCTATCCGACTTGAATCTCTTATATTTTATACCCAAATCATTTAATAAACATAATAACTCATTTGCTATCTCTTTTGATTGAGATTCATTATGAATTCTTCCAGCATTTTCATAAGGATATTCTTCATTCATATCTAAGAAAATATATATATTTTCAAATTCATTCATCTTAGACAAAATCATCTTCTCTGTCTTAGTTATATCAGATACATTATCTTCGTGGTTTTTATTATAATATAAACCTAATAACAACGGTGAATCTAAGCATATATAATCAACTTTACCATTAACCGATTTAATCATCTTATATTGTTCATATGACACATTATATTGATTAGCCAATTCTTCTAAACGATCTTGCCAAATTAATGTTTTTGCATATTCCTGAACATATTCCGCCCTAAAATGCATCATCTTTAATTCTGAAAATACTAAAGCTGCCATTAAACTTTTACCTGAAGATGGTGACGCAACAAAATTTATAACTTTTGTCTTCATTTAAATTCTTAAGGTACTCTTTTTATTTCATTTTTTTACAACTACCTAACGCGTTCAAATTATTTTAAATGTTTTTTACAATCATTTTGAAAAATTTATTTTATTTGTATAATGTATAAAAAATGTCAACTCTAGAACCAACTACACCTGCTGCACCACAATCTGCCGCGCCACAATTTGCTGCGCCACCAACTGTACCAACTGTACCACCAAAAACATCACCTGTTGTACCACCTGCTGATCCACCTGTTGATCCACCAGAAGATGAATGTCCACCTGAACCTTGTGAACCAATATTAGTTCCTATGAATTTAGAAATACAACCTGATATTACTTTATGTATAGATAAACCAAAGATTACGTTAAAAAATAATGCGGTATGTATTTGTACACCTTGTAAAAAATAATAATTTCCGTTTAATGTGTTTTTTTTATGTTTTTTAATTATTTCGTATAATAATATAATAAATAATTATGATAAAAAATGGTAGTTCTACGATAAAAAGTCATAGTTCTACGATAAAAAGTCATAGTTCTACGATAAATAAACATAAAGAATATAGAAAATGCTCGCCTCAAAAAGTTCCGATTGATATTGAACTTTCTCCAGAAATAGATATATGTGTAAATAAACCACATATAAGAATTAAAAACTACAAATGCAAATGTAAATCTAAATGCAAAAGTAAAAGTAAATCAAAAAAACACAAATGTAAATCAAAAAAACACAAGTGTAAATCAAAAAAACACAAATGTAAATCAAAAAAACACAAATGTAAATCAAAAAAACACAAATGTAAATCAAAAAAACACAAGTGTAAATCAAAAAAATACAAAAGTAAATACAAGTCTTATTATTACGATTATGATTACGATGGAGATTCTGATCACGTGCTTTAAAAATATATATATTAACTAAAATTAAACTTATTTTATTATTAAATTTTTTTTACAAGTTGCTTTAAGAAAATTTTCTGGTTTAAATCAATTTATTGGTAACCTTTATAAAATTTTGTAACCTTTATAAAATTTTATAAAATTATTGTTGTTCTGTACTCTTCCATATATAAGTCTTTATATTTTCACCCAAGTATCTAATAATAGACAATACATAACCATACATTGTCTTTTCTTGTGTCAATAATACATACAATATCTTATCGTCTTTGTTTCTATTTTTCTTATACAATGTACCTAAATCTATATTCGTATCTGGTATTGTACCATCTTCTAAGCCAATTGATAAATATCTATAATCATAATCTTTCTTTATCAAGTCTATTTTTATTTCCTTTATCAAGTCTGCTACTGTTAAATCCATATGTATCATTATCTCAAAACCATATTTAATATATCTTGAAAATGCTTTATCATAAGTTGCTAAGGCCTTACTTAATTCTGGATCAACTGAATCAACTACTATAGGTACATACCCTATACCCTTGGATCTAACAGATTCACTAAAACATGTTCTTGTATGCGTATCATTATTCTTTCTATAATTTATAAATTCTTGTCCCAAAATACTACTTCTTAACATCCTTAATCTATAATAATAAAAAAAATTATCACACAACACTAAATGCTAATAAAGTCATTTAAAAAAAAAAAAATATTTAAGTATTTTATAAAATGTATTATCAAATCGGAAGTATCTTATTAGCAATTTTAGGTTTGGTTCTTTTATTATCTCCAGAATCACTATTCTCTAAAGATACAAGCAATAATGTATTACAAAAAATCCAGGAATATCATCAAATTTTAGGAGGAATTTTACTTGGTATAGCATATTACGTATATACATATACTCCATCAGGTACATCAGATTTCCAATCAACTACAGAAAAATCTATATCCGAAACTTCAGATGTAACATCTGTTACAAATGTTTCTCCACCTACATATGATGAAGCCACTTCTTAAAGCAAATTTTAATAGTAAATTTTAATAGTAAATAAAATTTATAATTAACCACTAATTTCACTTTTCACGTATATATACTATTATATCATCATTTTCAAACGCATTATCGCGTTTATTTTTTTCTTAGACTATAGTATAAAAACAACACATGGCAAATATTTATTCAAATTTATTTTTTAATCAGCCTATTTCTATTTTAGATTCTACAGCCAGTAGTTTAAGTTCTGCATCATTATTTTTATACGGTGGAGCAACTGTACAAGGTAATTCTAACCTTTTCACAACAAACATTTCCGGTCTCACCACCATTACAGACTCAACTGAAGCTACTAATGATACAACTGCTGCATTAGTCGTATACGGTGGTATCGGAACTAAAAATAACTTATACGTAAAGGGAAATGCTGTTATCTCTGGTTCATTGACAGCAGGATCCTTTGCTGTACAAGACCTTATTGCTAGCAGTATTACTGCATCAAATATACTCGTTAATACAAAAGTCAGTTCTGCTAGTTTCTATGCTCCTTTGGCTACCATCAGCAACATCGTCGCTACTGCTTTCAGCTCTGGATCTATTGATGCTACTGGTATCACTGTCGGAACCATTTTGGCAACACTCCAAATCTCCGCCGGAAACATCTACTCTGTTAGCGCAAGTTCAGGATCTCTCGATTTATCAACCGGTCTTACTTCTGCATCCGCATATATCACCGGTTTACTTAGAGCAACACACAACTCCAACACCCTCGGTAATCTTTACACCACTGCAGGAAACGTCGGTATAAATAACGTGTCCCCAGCTTACACCGTCGACGTCACTGGTGAAATGCGTGTCAGTAACAGTATCACCACTGCCACTTTACTCGCTTCCACAAGTGTCAGTTCTGGACAATTCAACGCCACCAATGCTACAATCTCCAACATCGTTGCAACCAACTTGTCTTCTGGAAACTTTGCTGTAACCGATCTCTCAGCAACAAACATTACCGCTTCTAACATCCTTGTTAACACCAAGGTCAGTTCTGCCAGCTTTTACGCACCTTTGGCCACTATCAGTAACATCGTCGCCACTGATATCAGCTCTGGTACTTTGAACGTCACCAACGTCACTGCTGCTAGCATCTTTGCTAACACACAAGTCAGTTCTGCCAGCTTTTACGCTCCTTTGGCCACCATCAGCAACGTCGTCGCCACTGATATCAGTTCTGGAACTTTGAACGTCACTAACGTCACTGCCGCCAGCGTCTTTGCTAACACACAAGTCAGTTCTGCCAGCGTGTATGCACCATTAGCAACCATCAGCAACGTCGTCGCTACCGATATCAGTTCTGGAACTCTTAACGTCACCAACGTCACTGCCGCCAGTGTCTTTGCTACCACACAAGTCAGTTCTGCCAGCTTTTACGCACCTTTGGCCACCATCAGTAACGTCTTCGCTACTGCTACAAGCACTGGATCTTTGAACGTCACAAACGTCACTGCTGCTAGTGTCTTTGCTACCACACAAATCAGTTCTGCTAGCGTGTACGCTCCTTTGGCTACTATTAGCAATGTTGTTGCCACTGATATCAGTTCTGGTACTTTGAACGTCACCAACGTCACTGCTGCTAGTGTCTTTGCTAACACACAAGTAAGTTCTGCCAGCTTCTACGCACCTTTGGCTACCATCAGCAATGTTGTCGCTACCGCTATGAGTTCTGGATCTATTGATGCCACTGGTATGACCGTTGGTACCATTTTGGCAACCAGTTCTATTAGTGCCGGTAACTTGTATGCTCCAAGTGGTACTATAGAAAATATTAAAGCTACAGCTATTACAGTTGGAAGCGTGTATTCCACTTTAGGATCATTCTCCACTTTAGGAACGTCTTGGTTGTCTGCTTCTACCATCAGTGGTGGTAATATGTATTTGTCTTCTGATTTATTCGTAGCTGGTACCATTACAACTGTAAACATCACTACAACAAATCTCATGGACACTAACTTCTCTGGTGGTATTGCTAGCATCAGTCAAAATTTCATTGCATACGGAAACAGTAACACTGTTGGATCTATCTTCACAACTGGAGGAAACGTTGGTGTAAATAACACTGCTCCATCTTACACCGTTGACGTCACTGGTGAAATGCGTGTCAGTAACAGTATCACTACTTCTACTTTACTCGCTTCCACAAGTGTCAGTTCTGGACAAATTAATGCCACAAATGCTACAATCTCCAACATCGTCTCTACTAACTTGTCTGCTGGAAACTTTGCTGTAACAGATCTTTTGGCAACCAACATTACTGCTTCTAACATTCTTGTTAATACCAAAGTCAGCTCTGCTAGTGTATATGCTCCTTTGGCTACCATCAGCAACATCGTCGCTACCGATATCAGTTCAGGTACTTTGAACGTCACAAACGTAACTGCTGCCAGTGTTTTTGCTACCACACAAGTCAGTTCTGCTAGTGTATACGCACCTTTGGCAACCATCAGTAACATCGTCGCTACTGATATCAGTTCTGGTACTCTTAACGTCACAAACGTCACTGCTGCTAGCATCTTTGCTAACACACAAGTAAGTTCTGCCAGCTTCTATGCACCTTTGGCTACTATCAGTAACATTGTCGCTACTGCTACAAGCACTGGAACTTTAAATGCCACTAACGTCACTGTTGCTAGCATCTTTGCCACCACACAAATCAGTTCTGCCAGCTTCTATGCTCCATTGGCTACCATCAGTAACATTGTCTCCACTGATATCAGTTCTGGTACTTTGAACGTCACAAACGTCACTGCTGCTAGTATCTTTGCTAACACACAAGTCAGTTCTGCCAGCTTCTACGCACCTTTGGCCACCATCAGTAACATCGTCGCTACTGCTACAAGCACTGGATCTTTGAACGTCACAAACGTCACTGCTGCTAGCATCTTTGCTAACACACAAGTCAGTTCTGCCAGCTTCTACGCACCTTTGGCCACCATCAGTAACATCGTCGCTACCGATATCAGTTCTGGTACTTTGAACGTCACAAACGTCACTGCTGCTAGCATCTTTGCTAACACACAAGTCAGTTCTGCCAGCTTCTACGCACCTTTGGCTACAATCAGCAACATCGTTGCTACTGATATGAGTTCTGGAACTTTGAACGTCACAAACGTCACTGCTGCTAGCATCTTTGCTAACACACAAGTCAGTTCTGCCAGCTTCTATGCTCCATTGGCTACCATTAGTAACATTGTTGCTACTGCTTGTAGTTCAGGTACTTTGAACGTAACTACTGGTGTCACTTCTGGAACTCTTTTGTCAATAAACACAGATGATGCTTCCGGTATTGCTACTGGAGGATCCCTTACTGTTTTGGGAGGTGCTGCTGTATCCAAAAAATTATACGTCGGAACTTCTTTGTATGCAAATACCAGAAATATTACACCAAGTTTAGGTGATATTTGGTCTGAACTTTCATTCTCTGCTTCTAACAACCAATCTTCTGCTGCAGATGTCACAGCTCTCGTTTTCGATAACGCAGTTGTCAGATCATTTTACGCAATGGTATCTATCACTGTAGTAAGATCAGTAGGTGGTAACTTGTATGCCAACTTTGAACTCAAAGGTATTCAAAAAGGAAGCAATTGGGTAGTCAACACTTCGTACGTCGGTGATTATACTGGTATCGTATTCAGTATCTCAGCTTCTGGACAAGTTCAATATACATCCACTAACCAATTGTCTTGGACATCTTCCACAATGAAATTCCGTGGATACACAACAAGTGTGTAAATTCCTTCGATACACAACAAGTGTGTAAATTCCTTCGATACACAACAAGTGTGTAAATTCCTTCGATACACGTTAATTTGATTTCATTTAAACTATATATTATAAAAATGTAGTTTAAATAATTAATAAAAGCCGTAAGAAGCCTTTAAATTGGTTTGATAATAGTTGCTCATCTATATATTTTCACACAGACTTTTACATTTTTATGTAATGATGCGTAACGTTGATGTATCGGTTGACTCACCAACAAGTGGTTTTAATATTTTAAAAGGTTTATCATATCCTATACTATCTAATTCTTCACTAACTTTCTCTAATAAATATTGATCTTTATATATTGATACTATTATTATATAAGGTGGTAATATGGTTTGTTCTTTAATTTCTTTGTATATAATACCTGGTTCTAATATATTCATTCGCAAAGTTTCAAACACATTTCGTATACAAAATTCCTTATCTATAAACAAATAATAAGTTATTGTCATTTATTATTTATTATCTTTACCTTTAAATTAATCTTTATCTTGCCAATAACTATATATATTCTTTTCCAGCTCATAATTTGGCCAAAATACCCTTTTTCTAGATTTCTGACTCTTTGCCCACTCCCACATTAATTCTAAACCACGTTCAAGACTCGTATTTTCTTCATATCCCAACAAAACTTCTGATTTCTCATAAGATGACCACGCGTGTTTTACTTCGTGTCTAGGTTCCAAATATACTAAATCATTTTTACCAGTAATCTTTGAAACTAATTTCGCAGCATCATTCAATGAAACGTGTTTTTTACCACCTAAATTAATTCTCTCATTTTTTGCACATTCAAGTGTAGCTGACTTCCATAAACAAGGAAGAATATCGTCAATATAAGAAAACGCTCTTGTTTGTTCTCCATCTCCATAAACAGTAAATGGTTGATCACATAACGCCTTGTACATCCAAATACCCAACACATTTCTATAAGGATCCCATATGTTCTGATACTTACCAAATATATTATGAGGCAATATTATACAATATTCCATACCGTGTTGTTCATATGCAACTTCTAAATCCATTTCACATGCATATTTAGCTATACCATATGGATCAATTGGCTTTGGTACCATATCTTCTGTAAATGGTGTCGTATTTCTACCATACGTCGCCATACTACTAGTAAATACAAAACGTCTAATGTTATATTTTATACCCATATTTATTAAAAATGTTGTCGGAATTACATTCGACTTGTAATTATATTGTCTAATAAAAGGTGACAAACCCTCTGCCGCATACGCTGCAAAATGAAAAATATAATCAATTTTAGATTCATCAAACACTTTTTCTACCAACTTTTGTTCATTTGAATCAGATAAATCTGCCTTTATAAATATAAAGTTAGAATCATCCATATGCAAGTTCTCTATGTATCCACCAGATAAATCATCTACACCATACACAATGTTAATACCAAAAGAATCTCTCTTGTCCAATAAATATTCTGCAAAATTAGCACCTACTAACCCAGCAACACCTGTTATTAATACGTTCATTATTAATAACTATAAATAAATTTTAAATTCATATAAAACTTAATCTAAAAAAAATTACCTCGTTCATACTTTTCACCTAACTTTGTTAAAAAATGAATTAAAGTTAAAAAGGAGTAATTTTAAATGGGTATTAATAACGATGCTATTTTAGTACGGAATTGAATTCGAATATAATGAAATTAAAAATTTAAAACAATGTGAAGAAATACAAAATTTAATTACTGAATTGGAAGAATTAGGTACCAAAAATTTTATTTAGAGTTAATATTACATAATCACAAATTATTCTTTATTTATCAAACTTTTTTTATATATACATTTTATAAAAGAAATAATGAAGATCCTAAACATTTTAATCTTTATAGTATTAATATTATTTACATTTTACTTTTTAACAACAAAAGAGACTTTCAAATCAACATATAATTGTAATTGTGGATATGGTTGTGGACGTTTTGGATGTCAAAAATGTAATAGATATCCTACTTGTTACAATTGCCCTACAAGAAATATGTCTTATGATCTAAGAGGTGAGGCTTATTTCCAACCTAGAACAAATTTCCCATTTTATAATTCAAAGTACCGTTGGTTAAGTTCATCATAAGGTATTTCTACGGGGGGTTTTTAACATATTTAAAATAATATATAATTTATCATGTACTTGATCTAAATTAAATTTTCCAGATATCATATTTTTTGTAATGTTATATATATCATTTTCTAAAGGTGTTAATTGTTTATTACACTTGAATTGATTTAACCCAATCATATCTCTAATTACTAAAGCCATAGAATAAATATCCGGATTAATATTTACATTAATCTCATCCGAATCATTTTCAAAATTCAGTTCTTTTAATGAATACGCTGCAGTTGACATTGGAATGCAATTTTCTTCATTCATAAAACATCCACCTAACAAATCTATTAATGCTACTTGTTCTATACGATCATTATTTATATTAATCATTATATTAGCAGGTTTTATATCATAATGAACATATTTCCATTTATTAGATAACTCTTTTAACGCATCTATTAATTTTAACATTACCTCAATTTTTAATTCATCTATACTTTTATCACTCTTACATTTATATTTTTTAATAAATTTCTCTAAAGTAATACCCTCAAAATATGACACCACTAATCTTATATATTCATCATTATTTTTTTTAACAATTCCTATATCAATTGGACATAATATTAATTTACTACATTTAAGTTGTTTTGTTTGAAATTTTATAAAATTACTTATTTCCTTTATATCACTATGTCCATATGGATATTTAAAATCAAATGCAACAAACAATTCTGATTTATTAGATACTGATTTTCTTGTATTTATTTTTTTTATAACTATAAAAGCTTCTTTAAAAGCACCACGACCAAGTACATTTCTTTCATCATTCTTTAATTGTTTTTGTTCAATATATAATTTACTTATATCTTGATAATCTTTCTTCATTTTATTATGAAAAATTTCTTCTTTTGAAAGTTCTCTAGGTTTTTCTATCAAATTTAATTTTGGAATAAAATTCCTCTTCATTTAATATTACAAAAATAAAATAATTATAACAAATTTATAGATCTTTAAACATTAAACCACTCTTCTAACCTATTGTAAAAATCATTTGTTTTCTTTTACGCTCCAAAGCGTAAAACCTTAAAATATCACTAGTTTTATGGTCTCCTACCTCAATATACCTCAATCCTACCTCAATCCTACCTCAATTGGTGGTCTCCTACCTCAATTACCTCAATTATTTAACTTTTTTCTATAAAAAAAAAACATAAAAATAAAAATATATAAAAGGTAAAAAGATTGAGGTAATTGAGGTAATTGAGGTAATTGAGGTAGGTTTTGACACAAGACCATATGTATCGTAAGAATTCTAAAAATAAAAAATTACTTTTTAGACTATGAGAAATGATTGAGGTATATTGAGGTATAATTTAGACTATTTTGACTATTTTTCACTAATTTCTAAATTTTGCCATCCTTTGTGTTTTGTTTCACCTACCCAGAATTGTTTATATTCCCATTCTATATTTTTGAATTTGTCTTTTATGTATTTTTCTATTTCCTTTCTATATTTACCAAGTTGTCTAGTACTAATTTTCTTACCAATGTAAATTTCAATAGTATCTTGTAATTTTAAAATTGAACCGTTTTTGTATATTATATTTTCTTCTAACCAATTGTAAAAATCATTGTTTTCTTGACGATACTCATTTGTCTTTACTTGAACTTCTACTGGTTCTTTTATATCTCGGAAATAATATTCTAACAAAATTTTCATAAATGTCTGACGCCAAGTAATGTCTTCACGCATCCTTGACGGTAAAGTACGATCTATCTTGTATTCACCACTCGCTTTTGGATCATCTACAAATCTAGATGGGAAATCTATAACACGAATACGTCTCCACAATGCTGTATCCTCGCCTTTAATCTCTGGAAGTTCATTACACGCTAAAAACAACTTGGCTTCCATTACAAAACTCACTGCTTCTTGATACAACCCCCTCGCAACAATTTCCTCACTACCTGTAAGTTCCTTAAGTAAACCAATATTTATCTTTTCTCCATCTTCAGGTTCACTTAAAAATGCAAAACGCTTGTACATTAATTTGATTTTTTCACTGTTTGCTTCATTTGCATTATTACGTTTACGCGTTAATAACGTTACTTCCACTTTTTCACCAAAATCACCCATCGTGAGTTTCATCAAGTTTAACAACTGACTTTTACCATTGGCACCAGAATCACCTATAAACATTAAGAAATGCGTATTCGGAATATCACCATTCAAACATTCACTCATTTTTTTCAAAACATAATCCCTAACTCTTGTATTTGGTATAACTTGTTGTAAAAATGAATATACTTCTTTATTCATACATCTTTCATCAAAATCATAGTTTACTGTTAAATTAACATAATCTTCCTTTCGTGTCTTTCTAAATTTGTTATCTAATAAATCATACACACCATTTGTAAATGGAACAAGATGTTTTTTACTATTTAAATTTTTTATAAAAGATTCGTCATTGTAATACATCTTTGCACCTTTAATAATTTCCTCTTCAAAACCAGGCTTATAAATTTTATTTGTTAAACTCTTTATATTTTTTACTAAATTATTACTCGTATCACCACCTTGTTTTTCATAATGTGATCTAATCATATTAAAATTATTAGACAACTTGACTATACGCTTACGTAGTTCTAAAGATTCTCTGTCCGATCTCCATATACACCCGTTAAAATAATACCACATACCATTTGTATACACAAAGTCTATTTCTAACTTGTGTAAAAGTTCACTTAACTTTATCACTTTGTGACCATCTAATACTTGATTATACAATTTCGTTAACTCTTTATTCTTAAAAATACTATTATCTAATTGAACATCACAACTAAATTCTTGTTCTCCGCTATAATAATTATTCTGAATATTTATATTAACTGTACCAGTATTAACCAATTGATTATAATTTAAAAAAAAATTATTCAAATGTTTGTATTTATCAGCTATTGGTATTAATGTATTCTTTGGAAATATACTCTTACAAACCTTGCATTTTAAACAATACCCATTATCACTTATCTGATGTTCAACGTGACATTCCGGACACTTTCCACTCATTCGAATCAACGAATTTTGACTCACATCACCCCTAAATACCATTTCTGTTTTATCAAATTTAATTTCATCTATTGTTGTATCAAAATTTTCTGTAATATAATCCTTACACTCTTTTATAGCCTTTTGTATCAATTCCTGTTCCATCTTATTCACTCGTAAACATTTCAATATAATCTCATTTAATTCCTTTGGAAATGAATTTATCTTTATCTCATTATGTTTAAAATCTTTACAATCAATATCGTGACATTTCTGTTTCGAACTATAAGTATCTATAATTATATATTGATGATTTGTCTTGTGTTCTCTATCTAAATTAAAACAAAAAGTATCGTACAAATTCACATTTATACAATTTAGTTCGTGATTTATAAGTATCTCCCTTATATCCTTTGTACGATATTTATAATTCTTTCTCACAAAATGTTTTATCACATCACAATCTGCTCCCGTTAATTCTTTTTGTATAGGCAAATATGTCGTATTTAATATCTCTTCTACATCTACGTTTTTGTCTTCTTCATTTTTTTTGTCTTTGTCTTTGTCTTTGTCTTTGTCTTTGTCTTTACCAAATGTATTCTTAAATATATCTGAATTTGTATCAATGATTACAGAATCTTTATTACAATTACACACAAATGTATCTAAAAACTCAAAATCATCACTTAATTCGGATTTTACTAAAGGTCTATACTCTCCACTCTTTGTACTTTTATATGTACGAAATAAACCTTCTCTATAAACAGAAACATCCACTATTTTCATTTGAACCAAATCTGGAAACATATATTCTGTAAATTTACGAAAACCCTTTACATTTTTAAAATAAACTTGTTTATCACTTTTGTTCAAACAAATAATTATATGATATGATTTTTTTTCATCATTATGTGATTCTAATATAATCTTCCTTGAAATAACATTATCTATACTTTGCAAAACATTGATCAGTTTATTACATATAGAATCTATTATTTCTATATGATTATTATATTCTATAGGATTTTTAGATTTATATATTTCAATATCCATAAAGTATTTTAAAACACTATTCTCGTGAATAAACTCGTAATAACTTGGAGCAAAACCATCACCACAACCATTGTTTATTAGATTTTCAAAATCATTGAATTTTTTCAAAATAAAAAACTTTTTAATATCATTATTACACAATATATCATGTTCTCTTAAATATTTTAAAGCGGTGCTTTTTCTTGCAAACACTTTCATATAAATAGTCTATAAAGTTTTTTATCTTTAAAATAAACACATTTAACACTTTATCTTTAAAATAAACACAATTAACACTTTTTATTTAAAAAAAAATAAAAAGTTAGTTACCTTATCATTTGATTACTTTATCATTAGATATTTGTATTTAGAGAGACTTTCTCTTAGAGATCTTACGCTTTGGAGACTTGGCCTTCATAGACTTTCTCTTCATTGACTTTCTCTTGGAGCTTTTACGTTTTGGAGACTTGGCCTTCATTGACTTTCTCTTGGAGCTTTTACGTTTTGGAGACTTGGCCTTTCTAGATTTACGTTTCATTGACTTTCTCTTGGAGCTTTTACGCTTTGGAGACTTGGCCTTCATTGACTTTCTCTTGGAGCTTTTACGCTTTGGAGACTTGGCCTTTCTAGACTTTCTCTTGGAGCTTTTACGCTTTGGAGACTTGGCCTTCATAGACTTTCTCTTGGAGCTCTTACGTTTTGGAGACTTGGCCTTCATAGACTTTCTCTTGGAACTCTTACGTTTTGGAGACTTGGCCTTTCTAGATTTACGCTTCATAGACTTTCTCTTGGAGCTTTTACGTTTTGGAGACTTGGCCTTCATAGACTTTCTCTTGGAACTCTTACGTTTTGGAGACTTGGCCTTTCTAGATTTACGTTTCATTGACTTTCTCTTGGAGCTTTTACGTTTTGGAGACTTGGCCTTCATTGACTTTCTCTTGGAACTCTTACGTTTTGGAGACTTGGCCTTTCTAGATTTACGTTTCATTGACTTTCTCTTGGAGCTTTTACGTTTTGGAGACTTGGCCTTCATAGACTTTCTCTTGGACGACTTACGTTTTGGAGACTTGGCCTTTCTAGATTTACGCTTCATTGACTTTCTCTTGGAGCTCTTGCGTTTAGCTCCACCTTTTAGAGGAGATGGTCCGAGTTGTGCTCTACCTCTTCCTGAACACTTACTTTTGATACATCGTTCCCAGACAAGTTTAGTTCCCTTGTAGTTAACTTGGTACATTTTTCCATCTCGTCCTTTTCTCTTGGTTCCTAATTCAAGAGAATATGCTGATTGTTTAGGTGTAAATTTTTTTGGAGATCGTTTTTTCTGAGATTTTGCGGGAGATCTTTTGAGAGATCTCTTTGCCCCACCCAATAAATTAGAGATAAAGTTTTCAATCATTTTATAATATATATAAACATTTTTTTTTCTTGTAATTTTTTAATATTAATAAAAATTAATCATTCACTAAATAGCGAGAAAATACGATCTTCCAAATAGATCTATACAATCAGGAAATGTTTTAGCGGTACTCAATTTATGTTTAGAGAATGATAAATTCACTGAAATATGTGAAATAACTACAAACGATGAAGATTTATTAAAAAGAACGTTTTCAAATTATTTTAAAATAAATACAGATTTATATGATATAAATTTATATGATGTAAATTTGTAAATGTCTATTAAATTTGTAAATATCTATCAAATTTGTAAATGTCTATTAAATTTGTAAATGTCTATTAAATTTGTAAATGTCTATTAAATTTGTAAATGTCTATTAAATTTGTAAACATCTATCAAATTTCTTTCTAAAATAGTCCATGTATGTATTCTTAAATATATCCATTTCAAAATTGCTATCTATAGATAAATCTCGTATTATACTTTTAGATGATGTAGTTTTTATTTTATCTAAACGTTCTGAAAAAATATTACCAAATGCTAATGTATTACTTGTAACGTAATTGTAAATATAGTCTTTAAATGTCAAATTATCCTTAGACATATTACTATTATATTTTTATATAGTAAAAAAAATATAACTAATTAACTACGATCCTAATTCATTAATAATCTTTTCGTATACATAATAGGTTTCTCTTATTAAATATTTTATCTTCTCGTATAAAAAAGTTAATTCTTCATAATTTTCTAGTGTTTTTTGGTATTGAAATACATCACGTGGTAAATTAACAAAACAAATATATAATTTAATTTTGTCAAATGATATCTTCGTTTTGTATTTTATAATTTTTATATGGATATCTTGTTTGATTTTTTCTAATCTTTTTATATTTATTATACAAATATTTTTCAATTCACTATTATTTATAAAATGTCTACAGAACGGACAATTTATCGTGTCATTATATTTATTGTTTTTATATTTTACAGTAATGTATTTTATAAAACAATTCGTATGAAAAGTATGTTTACAATTTAGTGTAAGTGTTTTATTAAAACTATTAACAATATCTTCTTGATAAACATAAATGTTTTCATAAAAACTTTCACATATTTTTAAATCATCGTTTAAATTCTCAAAACAAAAAATACATTCTTTTTCATTACCCATTAAAAATAATACACGTGTATCTTTAAATAAAAATTTTTGTTTAAGTCATTTTTTTTATTTTTTAAAAACTGTTAACTGTTATAGAAAAATTAATAAAAAATCATTAAGATTAACTTAAAATAGAATGAAAATCATTCTTTATTCGTTTTATCTGTTTTAATAACTTTACATATATAGAAAAAACTAATAAAAAATCAGGTAGTTCTGATCTACATAAACTACAAGATATACTACTTTTATTTTTATCTTTACCTATAGTATTATTTTCTTGTATCTCGATATATTTCCATTTCATATATTTTATAAAGCAATTCAGATGGAAAACGTGTCCACATTCTAATACAATAATCAAATTTTCTATAACAGTATTAGAATCTTTTAAATAATTTTCAGAACAAATCGAACACGTACACTGATCAAAATGGATATTTTCTTCTATGTATAATTTATTATATGGGCTATTACACGAAGATAATATATTTATTATATCTATAGATTCTACTGATGGTATAATGTTACAAATTTTGTCTTTACAATATAACCCGTACATTTTTTATTGAAAACTAGTTTTCTTTTTATTTTCGATTTTTACTTATTTGCTTTTGGGTAAATTTATCGTTAAATAGCTCGTTTTTAACACGATTTTAGCTATGTTTTCGGGTATTTTCTATGTTTTTTCGGGTATTTTTTTATTGCGATTTATTAATTATTTTTGCGATTTAGAATTTGTTTTCCCTGGATTTATCAATTTGCGATTTAATAAATTTTTATTTCCTTTGTAAATATCCATTTGGTAAAATGTTAAAGGCCCTTTCACATTCCTTTTTGTTATGAGGATATACATTAACTAAATCATATGTAAAGTCTCGTTTTTGAACTAATTCAGTATCATCAGGGTGATATTTACATTCAGAACATTTGGTAATAGGTTTGTTTATACCTTTTAACTCATTTTCAATATCAACACTCATATTTGGAATACCTGATGGAATGTATGTTAAAAACGGTGCCGTATAATTATTACATTCATTCTTGTTTTGAAACCTTGATGTGTCAACAACGTGATCAAATATACTTTTGTTATTTTTTTGATAGTCTTTCATAAAACAAGAATCGTATTTTTTATTAGTAAAACTCATATATAAGTTATATATAATAAAATTTTTATATATAATAAATGTTTATATATAATAATTTTTCGTAATCTATCTAATTGTAAATATAGTAATCTAAATTTTTTCTCATACCATCACAAACGTTATCACATAAACCCCTACAATAATCTAAATCAATTTCATTTAAAACTGTAGATTTGTAATGACACATCTTTTTATGAAAACCAATTTCTCCAATATTTTTCATCCAATTATTCATAAACACCTTTTGTGTTTTGTCAATATATCTTATTCTGTCTTCTAAATACATCAAAACCCAAAAACCACAATTCATCGTTTCATCAACTTCCATCATTTCCATCCATTGTGGACCACGATATTTATTATATAAATATTTATATCCATTATTATTACAAAAATTATGTAATAAAGTATCTAGATATTTGTATTTTGTCATATCAACAGGATCAAAACGTTCCATAGTTCTTGTATAAGTATTTAATAATAATACATTGTAATGACAATAGGTTTTGTTAAATAAACACAAAGGTACTATTATGTAATGATTTTTTGTTTTGTTTTCAAAAATATACCTAGGTATGTTCAAATATCGTTTATCAACTTCACAAAACGCAAAATTTATACCAATGTCATACCGTTTATTTAAAATGAAATACATTTCGCCAAAATTTAACGCCCTTAATTTCATATGCTTTTGGCATTCAGACCTCATAAAAAACCATAAATTTTAACCTTTAAATAGCATATTTAAAAGTACAAATAGGAATGCCAGTAGAAGATTTATTATAATTCTTTAATCGTATTTATTATAATATTCTTCTAAAGTATATCCATTTCTTATAGCATTACAGTAGTGTTTACCAAATTCTGTAATATATCCTGATACAAATTGAGATCCTATAGGAATGACACAATCGCCATCGTTATCGTTATCTTGTATCCAAAGCATATATTGTATAGTAATATTATTCATAAATAGACAATACAATGGTTTAAAATCTATCTGTTTTTTAGACAAGAATAAAATACCTATTTTTAAATATTGTTGTATAATTTGTTCATTTAAACTTAAATCATATATAAGATTCCCCATTATTTTATTAATATATATACCTATTTTTAAATATTGTTGTATAATTTGTTCATTTAAACTTAAATCGTATATAAGATTCCCCATTATTTTATTAATATATATTATATTTTTTAAAAAGGCGAATAACAGCTCTTTCCTTCATTTTGGCTTCAATATCCAAATTGATTTTTGTATACCTTAGTGTTTCAAGTAATGCATTTGGTAAATTTTCAACGTAATCAGAATGTGCACGTCTAGCTGTTATAGAATCTGTTATTTTAATACCACATCTGGATTCTGATAAATGAAAAAGTGGTGTTATATCTCTAGTTTTCCATACTTGTAAAACTTCATTTGTTATTTCTATTAATTCATTATCATCTTTAATCGTTCCAGGATTAATATTATGATGATGATAATCAATTACAATAGGAATTGACAATTTTAGCGATACAGGTAATAAATCTTCAATAGAATATGCCATCTCACAATTTTCTAAAACTAATCTTGATTGTGAACTTTTAGACAATAGTTTAAAATTATTACAAAATCTAGCTAATGCACATTCTTTTCCATCTTGCTTTGAACCACCGTGTATTATTATAATACTATCATTTCCACAACCCATCATATCCAATATTTTTGCGTGTATATCAATCTCAATAACACTTTTTTCAACAACAGATTCTTTATGCGATGTCAATAGATTGTATTGACCTGGATGAAATGTCAAAGTTTGTTTATAATGCCGAGCTAAAACACCTAAATTATTCAATCTAGTTCTAAATTGTTCAAAGTCATACTTATCGTAAAAATCAGGATGACTTGCAAAAGGAAACATCTCACTTGACATTCTATATAAAAATATATTATGACGAAAGTTCCAGCGAAATATACTTGATAAATCATCAATGTTTTTACTTGCCAAATCGTAAATGTATTCAATACCACGATCTTTAACTGTTTCCAATCGACAAGTTCTCGATGTAAAAATACCAAGCTCACGTAATTCTGTATTTATACAGCAATAACCCATATTCAAATTCGTAAAATTAGTATTCGTATTATTCATATTACAAAAATAATATAAAATGTAAAATAAATTCAATTTTTACTTTTATGTAATATTAAATGATGCAATTCTTTTGGAACATCGTGTAACGAAACAGGTTTATCCATGTTATAAGATTCTATTAGATTTCCAATTGTTGGGTTTTTTAGATAATTATCCCACATACTTTCTATTATATCATTAAAGTTCTTACTTTCTAAATCATTTATAATTTGTTTTATTTCGTTTTTAAAACTTGGTGAAGAAGTAGAAAAATTCAATGTCGAATTAAATAATTTCATAATATCGAAATTTTTATGAATAACCTTTGTCTTGTATTTTTTTCTTACAATCCAACTTTGAAAATTTTCAGGAATCCAAGCGTGCCCAAAATCATTTATGAAAAATACGAATCCATAATTTGGTACATAATATTCCTTACCATTTATTATATACTTCCAATACCCACCACGTTTAACACGTTTAACTAAAATATTGTCCGAATGCAAATCTAAATGAATCATATTTAAATATTTTTGTAAACAATAAATCGCAACTGTTATTTGAAAATATGCATTGTACCATTCGTTTTTAGTATGCATTTGTTTTACCCATTTTGTATAAGTAATACCACCATCTATATATTCATTGTAATATTTACTTGAATATGGATATTCATCTTCACAAGGGGCTTCACGTTTTTTTATTGTAGATTTATAATGCAATATGAAATGAGGACATATTTTTTGTAATACGATAGGATTTGTTAATTTCATAGAAGCTAGTTCTATAAAGTTTTCATATTTCAAAGCTGGTATTGAAAAAGGATTTTTTAAATATCTAGCCTGCTTATTCTCTAAAAATACTTTTTTAACAGCAACACAATTCTTTTTATCGCAATAATTATACACTATACCTTGATAACCTTTACCTAATAAATCTTTCTTTTTCAAATCCAATGTAACCTTGCGTCGGCCAGTTTTATTTAAACTTTGAACAAATTTTTTGTATAAATTTTTGCGATGTTTTATATTATACTCCATAATATATATATCATATAAATTATTTGTACACTAAATTTATTTTTTACAAATAATTAGCGAAAATTAATTTATTTACTTATAGTATAAAATAGTATAATGATTGAAAAATTTGTTTCTAATTTATTAGGTGGATCATTAACTCCAGAAGCTTTACAAGCTGCTAGATCTCAATTAAAACGTTCTCCTGTTCGTATGGCATTAGTCGAAGGAAAACGTAGTCTTAAACGATCTGGTGAAGTATACAACATTATTAAAGGTAAAGTTTGCCCACCTGGTAAAAAACTTACTAAAAACAAACGTTGTATTTCTAGAACACGCAAATCTAAGAAGAGTAAGTCGCTCAAACGCAAATCTAAGAAGAGTAAGTCGCTCAAACGCAAATCTAAGAAAAGCAAGTCGCCAAAACGCAAATCTAAAAAGCGATCCTTGAAAGGTGGTGCCAAAAAATCCAAAAGCACGCTAAAACGCAAAAGCAAGAAAAGCAAAAAGGCCAAGTCGCCAAAACGCAAATCTAAAAAGCGATCCTTGAAAGGTGGTGCTAAAAAATCCAAAAGCACGCTAAAACGCAAAAGCAAGAAAAGCAAAAAGGTCAAGTCCCCAAAACGCAAATCTAAAAAGCGATCCTTGAAAGGTGGTGCTAAAAAATCCAAAAGCACGCTAAAACGCAAAAGCAAGAAGAGCAAAAAGGTCAAGTCCCCAAAACGCAAATCTAAAAAGCGATCCTTGAAAGGTGGTGCTAAAAAATCCAAAAGCACGCTAAAACGCAAAAGCAAGAAAAGCAAGAAGAGCAAGTCCCCAAAACGCAAATCTAAAAAGCGATCCTTGAAAGGTGGTGCCAAAAAATCCAAAAGCACTCTAAAACGCAAAAGCAAGAAGAGTAAAAAGGCCAAGTCACCAAAACGTAAATATAAGAAGTAAACTATCTATTATATTATACTATTATACAAAATGATTATAACAAACTTTTTGTGTAATACCCGTGAAATAAATGATTTTTATATTCACTTAAAAACTTTTAGATTTCAATAGATTCTTGATCAAAAAGATGATGTATCTGACGCTGGTAATAAAACACTTTCAGATTGTAAATCATTAATAGATACGTCTTGTATATTATCTGCAACGTATTGTTTCAAATCATCAGATAATTTTATATTTAAGGAACTAGGAAAACTTGGAATATCCGGCATAATAAATTTAGGTAAGGGAAGTTTAGACATTATATATTATACAAATAAAAAAAGTTGAATTTTTATAAAAAAAAATATTAAAAAAATTAAAACATATTAAAAAAAATAAAAATATATTAATGCAACACCAATCTAATCAAGGTTTAGAAAAATATATTCCAAATCATCCTCAGAGAATAAGAGTGTATAAGAAATTTTACGATCTATTGAAAGAAAACATTGATACTAATTTATTTAGTTTATCCGATGATGATATATTAAAAATGTCATTAAATTTAGAAAGAGGTATCTTTAACAGTACTTTGGTTTTATACAATAATAAAGTTGTTAGTCAAACTTGGAATGATTTATTTAAAAACATTTATATAAATCGAACAATGATTATATATGATAATATAAATCCAAAAGGGAAAATAGGAAACACTACTTTATTAACAAGACTGTTAAATAAAGAATGCAATGAATTTGAAATATGTAATTTTGGACCAGATAAGTTATTTCCAGAACGTTACAATAATCTTTTGAAACAATATTCTAATAAGGATTTTGATAATGAAGCTATAACACCATCAAATATTGATCAACCAGATGGTGTATTTAAATGTGGTAAATGTAAATCATACAAGACTACATATTACCAAATCCAAACACGATCAGCTAAAATCATTGGCTGGAAAAGTACTCTACTAATAACATCTTGGCTCTGTTATTGGAAAAATAGTTGTAGTCCAAGTTATTTGATACTCAAGTGCTAGTTAATCAAATTTGATTAGCGACATCATCAAATTGCGGGAAGTCCCTTAGAGCTTTTATTACTACTTTTATATGGTAACATATAAAAGGAACACGGTTAATAGCCGTACCCAATAGTAAAAATATAAAAGATTGGGTAATCCGCAGCCAAGCTTCCTAATTTCTATAGAAATGGAAGAAGGTTCAACGACTAAATGGTGATGGGGGAAATATTATCCCTTAAGATATAGTCTATTCCCTGGTAAATATTCCGAAAGGAAGGGTGTTTAAGGATGAACCAATGACAACGTTTGTTACTTGCGTAAATTGCGGAGTGAGATGGAAATGTTAAAATTTAAAAATATTATAATCAATGAATTGTAATATTTGTAGAAGTTGTAAAAATTCGTAGATAAAAAGATGCTAGAACATCGATTAGTATGATTGAAAATTTAAAATAATTACATATTTGCTTTTGTAACTTGTGTGAATTGTAATAATCGATGGAAATTTTAATTAATAAAAAAATGATTTAAAAACGTATAATTATTTATTTATAAAGATGTCTAATGATAATACTTTCAAAGTAGTCGAGTACAGAAAAAACAAGAAGATCAATTACGAAGAAGAATTTAAAAATCTTCAAAAAAGATTACATAGTCCTAAAGTTGATTTATTTGAAAGGGATTCTAGTTATTTTGTTAAAATAGAACTACCTGGTCTAGATAGAAATTCTTTGAAAATTACATTCAAAGATGACCAAATCCTATTTGTTTCTGGATCAAAATCACAAGAGCCTAAGCTTATTTTAGATACGGATAAAATCATTTACAGAGAAACTAAATATAATGATTTTAATAGAAGAATCAAGTTACCGGGCTTAGTAGAAAAAGAAAACTATACACTTGATTTGAACCAAGGAGTACTAATATTAGATATTCAAAAAAGGGTAACGGTAAACGATGATAGTTTTATAAATTTCAATGATATTCAAGGCAAATCTTGGGCAGATCTTTAATTATATCTAAGTTCATCGTTTTTCAAAACAACATATTTTATATCAATATTCTCATTATTTACTTTATTATAATATTGATCAAACAATAAATCTTTAAAATGTTTTTTAATAAAATTTTTATAAAATCTTTTTTGTAACATTTTATTTTTACTCGGTTTATAAATTAAAAGTTTAGATTCAAAATGATTATATAAGTCATATATATTTTTATCCTCTTCATCTAATAAAACAAACACGTGAGCATTTTTTGAAAACAATATATCTATATATTCAACATATTGATGAGCCATTTCATTGTCAAATATGAAAATCGTTCTCAAATCATTATCTAAACTATCAATTTTACGCTTTGTTAATGAATTTTTAACATCGAAATTTGTAAAATACAAATAAGGATTTTCTAACAACATTTGCTTATATAATTTTTTATTTTGAACATTTGAAATAATATTAATAGAATTGTTATAAATCGAATCAGCATTTTTCATCATACTTATCTTATGAAGAAAATCACTCAATATATCTATACTCGTCTTAACATTATCCGATATTATAAACATATTTTTTTTATAAAATTCACTAGGTTTTAAAACATATTTTTTCATAACATCATCTACATTTTTAACCAATGATTCTTCACTAACTTTTTCTTTATCTACATCTGAATTTTTAACCAATGATTCTTCATTAAATTTTTCTTTAATTTCTTGTGTAATTTCTTCAATACTCTTTTTAGACTTTGTATTATTCCTCGACTCATCTTTTATTGAAGATTCACTTGACGATTCACTTGACGATTCACTTGATGATTTACTTGAAGATTTACTTGATTCACTTGAAGATTCACTTGAAGATTTACTTGATTCACTTGAAGATTTTTTTGAAGATTCACTTGAAGATTTTTTTGAAGATTCACTTGAAGATGAATGATCTAAAGAGTTACTTAAAGAAGATGTATCAGGAAGATTATTTTTAGAAGAATGTTGTTCTAAAGGAATAGAGTGATGTTCTGAAGGAATAGAGTGATGTTTTAAAGGAATAGAGTGATGTTCTGAATGAATAGAGTGATGTTCTGAAGGAATAGAGTGATGTTCTGAAGGAATAGAGTGATGCTCTGAATGAATAGAGTGATGTTCTGAAGGAATAGAGTGATGCTCTGAATGAATAGAGTGATGATGTTCTGCAATTTTGTCAGATTTGCTTAACTTAGATGACGTTTTATCTTTTTTTATAGAATTAGCAGGGTCCTTTTTATTTGGTTTATAATTTTGCGATGTGACAAAAAAGGTACTAAGTATATCTGCTAATTTATCCATATTATATAAATTAGTAAAATATAAAAACGCAGTGATTTAAACGACACTTTCTTTCCATATAAGATTCCAATATTTTTGTAATATATTTGAAGTGTATGGATAATATTTGTCAAAAATTTTTTTATAATGCATTTCTTCTTTGTCTTGTGGAATTAAATGTGTTAAATTTTCAGTTAAATATAATGAATCTATGTAACTACTAAAGTCTACATCTGTATATAAGTCATTAAAATAATCGTTTAAAGTATTTTTAAAAGTATCGAAACTATCAATTATATCTTGACGTTGATTCCATAAAATTTCTTTAGCAATAATTATAGATGTATCTATATCGAAAGCTTTTCTAATTATATATTTTTCAATAATCTTAGAAGAATAACCTGACATTTGTGGTCTCTTTAACATTGGATGTATTTTTAAAAAGTATTCTACAAATGCTTTATCTAAAAACGGATAACGTAATTCTAAACCATATAATCCAGCTATTTTATCACATCTTAATAAATCATATTTTGATATGTTTTCTAATAATTCAACGCTTTTCTTCTGAAATAATTCATCTTCTAATGAAAATAATTCGTCATAACCACAAAGTTCATCTAAACCATCCCCTGTTAATAATACTTTTATATCAGTAGATGTTTTTATATATTTTAACAAAAATGACATTGGTAAAGATTTTTTTATCGTAATAGAATCATATGTTTCTAATTGAACAACTAAAGATGGAATTTCATTTAACATCAAATTAACATTATCTATTCGAATGACATGGTGATGAATATCTATTCCATAAGATTTTTCTAAATTTTGTACGTGTAAAATAGCATTGTTAACATCGATATTATCTGAATCACCAATAGTAAAAACGTGTAATGGATACTGGTAATTATATTGTTTAACCAAATAATTTACTAATATACTTAGAATAATACAACTATCAAACCCACCAGATAATAAAATACCAACTGATTGATGTGATAATTCATATCTTTTTATAATACTCTCTGTCAATAATCTCTTAGTGCTATCATATAATTCATTAATAGTTTCTGGTTTAGCTGTTTTTATAGTACAGTATTCTAATGATTTATAAGGACTAAAATCATAATATCTAATAAAATCATCTGTATTTTTATTAACGATTGAATTATTATATGACCAAAAAGTTCCAGGAGGAACTTCTGATATAACATATTCAGGATCGTTTAAAATATTCAAAGGTATACCTTTTAATTCACTTACAAACATATAAAACATATCATTTATATTACTTTCATTTTTACTGGGTATATATTTAACCATATATAACGGCTTTACACCAAAAGGATCTCTTGCAACGAACAAGTTAATATCTTTCAAAGAAAAACTATTTGCGTTTTCCATTAATACAAAACTATAATCACCATCTAATTGTTTTAATGTATTTATAAATGCAGTTGTAGAATCACCTTTTGATTGTTCAAAATTTCTTATATATAAAGGTAATATAACTTCAACATCATTTTGTGACTGCAAATCTCTGTCTGAAAATTTATAAGTGTTTACTAAATCATTGTAATTATATATTTCACCATTACATAATAATTTTCTTTTTAATCTCAATCTCAATTCAGAATATTTGATTAATTTATGAGCAATTGGATCGTCAAATGGTTGAGAACCATCTAATGATGTGTCATTGATACTTAATCTATGATATCCATAATGAAACGTTATTGGTCTATATTCAGCAATTTCTCTTCTACTTAAATAATTTGAAATCTGATTTGTATTAAAAGTCGTAATTGTAGGTGTCGATTCAACACCTATTTGCGTATCATCTTCTCCTCTGGTCTTCATACGTAAAAATGCCTTTGACAAATCTATATTCACAGGAGGATTTTTCATATTGTAAAAAACTAACGAAATAGCACCCATTATAAGTTATTATTTATAATGGAAAAAATAAACTTGGACATTAAACTTGGACATTAAATTACACATTATTGTTAACAACTTCAAATATTTCTTTGTACTTGTCAGAAATATAACTAATATCTTTCGTTGATAATTTTTTAACTCTTAATCTAATCTTAATACGCTCTAAAAAAATTTGAAAGTCTTGTTCTGATATTTCATTAATACCATTTTGAATCCGTTTTAAAATAAAATGTAATAAATCTTCATTAATAATCTTTTCAACGTCTTTTGTAATGATTTGTTTCGTTGACACTTTTTTAATCGTTTTAATTTTAACTTGTTCGTTAACTTGTTCGTTAACTTGTTCGTTAACTTGTTCGTTAACTTGATCTGTTGCTTTGTCTGTTGCTTTGTCTGTGTCTTTATTTTTAGAATCACCAGATAATTTTTCTACATTTAACTTGAAAATCTTATCTTCATATTGTAATATTTTTACATAATCAATTACTCCTCTTTTAATATTCCAAGAAATATTTTTATAAAACAATTGCTTTGACTCAAAAGCATCTTTTAATAAATTATATAATGTATTTACAAAATCATCTCGAAATGAAACATCCAATAATCTTGTTTCAATTAAATGTTTATCTATATAATAGTTAGAAAAAGATTCAAAACGTTCTAATTTTTGTTCTTTAGATAAACTTGACCATTTGTCAAAATATTTTCCAACTTGTATAACCGATGATTTTTTAGATAAGATATTTTCATTTTTAATAAAATTTTGTTTGTCAGTTAAATAATTATACAAATCCAATTTTAAGTTGTTTAACGTATTTGTCACGTATTTTTCTTTTTTAACCTCTGATTCAATAATCGTTTTATATTTTTCAAGATAGTTATTAAAATATTCTATCATAATAGATGATTGTAATTTATCAAAATTTGATATTTTCTTTTCTGAATCAATTATATTTGCAACCAATGTTAAATTAAATCTTATTGACAAATAAGAATGTATTTCTAAATTTGTTTCCGAAAAAAGTATAGAAATATTATTTATCATAATCTTAAATTGTTCTTTTATACGTTTTGTTTTAATCATACAATTAACATATTCTTCTAAAAAAACTATCGATTTTTGTAAATATTCATTCTGTGAATCTGTCAATGATTCTTTTAATAAATTATTTATATCTTTTTGATATTGTAATTTTGTGTTTTGTAATTCTATTAAATTTTTTTTAGCAATTAAATCATCGTATAAATCAAAAAAAAGACTACCGTTATCAGATTGCTCTTGTAACCACGACAATCTATTTTTATCTAAAGAGTCGGAGTCAATTGATTCTAAATTATTTAGATCCAAGTCTAAATATGGACAGAGACCATATGATTTTAAAATATTTTTTGATAAAAATAAAGACCCTGGGTATTTTTTAGAATCATATTGTAAATACATCTTTTCAGCTTCTTGATATTCCAAGTATTTTATTTTAATATTGTCACGTTGCTGTTTATCTTGCTTTGCCTTATCCATTGCTAAACCATTATTTCTCTTTTTCGCACTACCAAATTCCATATTATCTATCGCTTTTGATAACATTGATATTTCATTTTGTTTTTGTGACTCGTATCTTTCATTTCTAACAATTTCCTTTAATTTATCATTTAAAGATTTTAATTGTCCCATATGTTTTTGTTTCAAAACATTGTACGATTCTATATCTTCTTTTTTATCTAAATTTTTCCTATCGTCTATCAAATTCTGTATGTCTGTTTTTAAATTATCAATTTGTTGTAATAAATGTTGTTTTATATAACTTGATTCTCTAATCGAATTTGACATTTTAGCTTCTGACATTTAAATCTTTCATAAACGAGTTGTTTTTCAATTTTTAATGAAACTCAACACTTGATGTAATTAAAAATCAACCCCTTCTTGTAATATATCTTTTGTAGTTGTCAATTGTAAGTCAACCTTTGCTAACAAGTTTTTTATTTCGTGAATAAAAGACATTTTTTCTATAGATCTTATATTTTTACCAATATGATCTAATAACACAATCGAAGACGTTGTATGTTTACATAATTTGGAAAATTTTTCTAATATCAATTGATATTTGTGATTCGGTACCGATGTAGAAACAAGTCTCTCGTATCTTTCTTTCATATCATTCATACTTTGAATAATATGATTTTCACTGTATTCTAATTTTAAAATTTCATATTCAGATTTTAATTGTCCATACTCTGACTTCAATTTATCTAAATCTAATCTTAATTGAACACGTTCCAAATTAGACTCTGATTCATCTTGATTATCTTGATTATTATTTATTTGGTTTTCTAACATTTAATATAGAAAAAGAAATGATATTTTTTAATTTAACTTTTACACAACTTTTCTTGATTTTTATAAAAATTCTATAAAAATCAAAATATATTAAATTTTTTTCATTCTAATTTTAATAAATCTTTAAAATTACGAATCATATTCGCTTGAAGAATAAAACATTTGGTGTATATTCTTCAAAGAATTCGTGAAAAAGCCCAAGTATCTGGAAACAGCTACTTGGGCTTAACGTCATTTAAATTAAAAACTGAATAATTAAAGAAAAACAAAAAATTTTGTAAATGGGTGGAAGTTGTAATAATTGCCAACATCGCTGTTGTATTAATGGAGATTCTGGAGTTGTTATTCATGGCGAATGTGAGGTATGTGGTAAGTATATGCAATTATGTTCAAACGATTTGACAGAAGAAGAACTCGAAAAAAGGTGTAATGGAGAAGCATGTGGTTGTGGAGATAATTTAGAAGAATGGATTTGTGACCATTGTAAAAAATAAAGATGTAAATGTTATGCTCGTTTACCTCCTCGTTAAGCCCAAATGTTACAATACGTAGCATTTGGGCTTAACGAGCATAACATCATTTTATATTAATTTAATAAAAAATATTTGTTTAAAAGAATATAATCCTCAAATATAAAAAATCTTTGTTTAAATTTTTTGAAAAAAACATTGGTTAGTATAAATGGATAGACCATCGTGGGATACTTACTTTATAAATATTGCAAAGTTGACAAGTAAAAGAAGTAATTGTATAAAACGTCGTGTTGGATGTATTTTAGTTAAAAATAAAAGAATTTTATCATTAGGTTATAACGGAACACCTAGTGGAACTGTAAATTGTTACGAAGGAGGATGTAAAAGATGTTGTGATCAATGGTTTAATAACAATATAGATTCTGCTGCAAAATCATTAGATTTATGTATGTGTTTACACGCAGAAGAAAATGCAATTTTATTCAATAAAAGAGAAGATTTAGAAAACTCAACAATGTATGTTACATTAATACCATGTATAAGTTGTGTAAAAAAAATTATCCAATGTAAAATATCCAGGATTGTTTATATTGATGATTATAATCCAGATTTAGATATACAAAGTAAACAAATATGTTATCAAAATAATATAGAACTTGTAAAATACACAGATTAACAATCTCCCCTTTTCATTTTATTCAAACGCTTCAACATTTTCTTTTTTTCTTGTTCCTTTTCTATAGTTTCATCATTTATAATTTTTATATTTTTTAATATTCTAGACCATTCTGTTTTAACGAAATATTCGTGCCAAGCATCGCTAGGATCTGGTTCTCTTATACTAATTCCATTGACTCTTTTAGGACATTCGCTCATACAAGTTTTACTAATGATAACATCTTTTAATTGGCTTCGAATTTTAGAGTCAGGTATACTTAAATATAAATCAAATTGTTGGGGATCATTTAATTTCAGCACACTATCCTTTGTTAAATTTAATACTTTTATTTTATTTACAATTTTACGTAAATTTCGTAAATCAATAGGCATAAAACAACTATATTTAGGTTTTCTACCTGTTACTTTAAATTCACATGACAATGATTTAGTATAATTTTTCCACGTTTCATCATCGTCATTTTTTGGTAATTTTCCAAATGTTTTTAAAGAAGAAACACTTAAATCCGGATGCCAACTTGGACTAGCTGCTGCAAATTTACAATAAGCAGATACTTCATACATTGATGTCAATCCTCCCATATAACAAGAATCCATTGTAATTAATTTAATATCATCGAATGGTTTTATAACATAATTTGTAAACTGTGAAACTCCTAAAAAAGGATCTTCCCACTTTCCTATGACAACTGAACCACCGTGACCATAATACGATAAAGCTTTAATGTCATCTTTGTTTTTTTCAGCCTCTCGTTTTACAAAATTAACTAAACTAGATATCCATCTCCTTCTAGTTAAATCCTTTTGTTGACTTTTTAATATAATAGTTTGTTTTTCCGATGTTATATAATACACATTTGCCAACTTTTTACTGTAAATTCTTAAAATGTATACACTCGTATTGTTATCTAAATTTTTTCTACATTTTTTAAAAATCCTATCGAATTCTTTTTTTTCATCCTCGTCTACAACGTGTGCGAATATGAACCAACTTCTCATATGTATTCTTATATATTATATACGAATAAAAAAAAATTACTTTTCTTATTTACAACTCACAACTCACATTCTACAAAACAAAAAATGAATTTATAATCGATATCGAGTTAATTATAATATGATTATTGGTATATCTGGTAAAATGGGCTGTGGAAAAGATTATGTTTGTAATAATTTAATAATTCCATTATTAAAAAAACTTGACAAATGCTATTTACAAGTTTCATTTGCAGATCAACTTAAGATAAATGCCATGACAAAATCAAATATGTCATTCGATGACGTATATGTAAATAAAACAACGCATTCTAGAAAATTATTACAAAGAGAAGGCACAGAACTTGGTAGAAATGTTTATGGAAAGGATATTTGGATAAAATATTTAGACAATTGGATTTCTTTATACAAATTTCGTGGTATAGAGAATTTTATATGTACAGATGTAAGATTTTTAAATGAAATAGAATATATAAAACAAAAAGGCGGAATAATAATAAGAATAATATCTAAAACAAGAAATTTACAAAGACTCGAATTCGAATCTAACGGTGACAAAAATATTATGAGTATGTTACAAAAACACCCTTCAGAATGCGATTTAGATAATGTACCAGATAATTCATTCGATATAGTTATACAAAATGAAATAGGCCACAATTTAGACCAATACAAAGAACTTTTGTTAAAGCAGTTAAAAAGTATTTAGAGCGCTGCGGTTTAAAACACATTTACCTTGTAACTTTTGTTATGTTTTATATTAAATTCTTTAGCTTTTTCGTTGTAAGCTTTAGCTGCATCAATTTCATTTTCAAAAATCCCTAATCGTATAACTTTTTTGTTTAATATAATTTGTGAATTAAATTTTCCATTTTTTCGTTTTACAACACCTATATATATACTTGATTTATTATCTAAGCAAGTATATTTCAATTCATTATATATATTTCTCTCAATAGTTACATAATTTTCAATCTCGTTTAAAGTATAATTCGTATCATAATTATTATTAAAATACAAAGCTTGTTGATTATACATTTTAGCACATTCAATTTCATCAACGTGATGACCCAAATTAATATGCTTTTTTTTAAATCGCATAGATGTTACAAAATGTTGTCTAGTATTATCATAAGATACACCAATATATTTTGAAGATTTTTTTTCGAATACTAAATTTTTATTATCATCTGGAATATTTCTTGGATTTGGAATATAATCACTAATTTCATTTAAAATGTAATTTGTTTTTTCGTTTAGATTTAGATAACTTGCATAATCATTATAAGCCTTAGCTCCATCTAATTCTGCATTGTAATACCCTAAAAAATAAGATTTATAATCTTTTACAAGCTCACTTCTCCATTTTTTCCTGCCTTTATCCCAAAAAACTCCTTTATAAATTCCAAGTTTTTCTTTTTCTGAAATTTTATTCTCGATTTCTTGATCTACTATATCATTATTGTTTTCATTATTTATATCAACGAATGTATCAATTTCTCTATATTGTTTTATAAATTCTAAACATTTAATAATAGTATTTATAGCATTATCTAGTTCAGTTTGATCTTTAAAAAAGAACCATTCGTTACGTTTTTTAATTCTATATGGCTTTAACATTAAATGTATAGTTTTTTCAGCAGAATCCATATCAATTGTTTCAAATTGTTTATCTAATAATAAGGTTGTTTCGCTTGAACTTACATTTAAACCACTAATTCTATCTATTGGGTTTTTAGATTTACCAATTTTATATCTACCTAATTTAGCAGTTTCTTTTATAATATAAATATATCCAGATTCTCTAAAAAATCCTTCTGTTTCTGGCTTAGTTTCTAATATTTCTATTTTTTTTTGTAATTCTTCTGAATGTTTTTTACTTTCTTCAATTAATTTATCTTTATTTTCTTTTTCCTTTTCTAATTGAGTGTCTTTTTCTAGTAATAATTGTTTTTGTTGTTCTATTTCTTGTTTTATTATTTTATTATGTATATTCTCTAACTTTACATAGTATTTTCTAATTTCTTTACCTTTATCTGTTTTTGCTAACATACATAGACTTTTAAATGTATCTACATTTAACATTACGTCTTCACGATTATGACCACCACGTGTTTCTTCAGTATCTTTTTGCTTTTCCGTAGGGAAAAGCAAAGTTTTATAGTCTTCATCCTTAGTAAAATTATTTTTAATTGTCTTCATCGCATTTCCCTTATTCGCAAACCCAATCAGATGAAAAACATTTTCTAAATTTATTGGATAATCATTTGTTGGGTGATAATTCATATAAATATATAAATTCGCTATATACCATTGTTGTTGACTTTCAGTAAATTCTTCATTAAGAATTTTTATCATATTAGATTGATAGTCGTCACTTAAATTAAGTGTTGTATTACTATTTTTAACTAATTCAGTAAAGTTAATTGATTCAGGTGTAATAAGTTCATTTGGGTTCTTTTTAATTAAAATATTCATCTTAATATTTATATTATACTAAATATAATTATTTTTAAATACTATTTTGAACGATTATTTTATACGCTTTCCCATTCTAATTTATCATTTTTATAATTCCTAGATTTATACAATTTTAAAAACATCTTTTTCAAAGCAGAATAATGAGGTTTTTCATCAAAATCAAGGTTTCTAACGTACTTTAAAAATACGACGAATTCTTTTGACATTCCCTCACATAATTCTTCAACGGTTACCTCTTGTTTTTTTTCACCTATTAGTCTATATCTTTCCTTCTTTTCCTTATGTTTTATTCCTTGCCACGGTAACTTTCCTTTATACATGTAAATCAATATATACGCAATCGATTCTAAATCATCTTTTCTAGATTGTTCTTTATTCGTATGAGCTGCTATACTTGCATATCTAGCAGTTCCACAGAACCGTTTTTTATCAGAAAAGTCTACGTGGTTACCATTTTTCTTTAAAAATTTTTTAGATAATCCAAAATCAATACAATATAATTTAGAAGAAGATTCATATCCTATTGCAAAATTGTCAGGTTTAATATCTCTATGTATATACCCGCAACTATGAATATGTTTCATAATATCTATCATTGACATTGCTAGCAAAATAATCGTTTTCATACCAAATTTCTTATGTGTATGTAATAAAGATTCTAAACTAGATCCTAACAAATCCATAACTATAATCTTTTGCTCCTTATTTTTTATTATTTTCATATTTGCAATACCACGTTCAGGATTCGCTATATGTTTATATATTCTCGCTTCTGATAATATCGATGGTAAACCATCTCTTTCACTTGTCTTTATTGGTATTTTTAAAGCAACTTTATCCCCTGATATTTTATGAACAGCTTCAAAGACATTTCCAAAAGACCCTGAATTAATATATCTTGTTATAGTATATTTATTTATTGTTGTCCCTATTAAATTTTTAATATCATCCATTAAAATCTGCTAATATTAATATTGTCAAAAACAAACACAATATAAGAATAATAAGAATATATATTATATATTTAAATACAATTTATAAAACAAATTAAATATAAATTTTCTAACCATCTCCATCTTTAAAGGTTCTTTTAAAATTAAACTCCATTTGGGAGTTTAATTTAATCTGTTATATAATTTAATCTATTATATAATTTAATCTATTATATAATTTAATCTATTATTTTAGTAAGTTAGTTTAGATTTGATGAGAACCAAAAATGAAAACGTTACCAATAAATAAAGTTGGTTGCATATTGTTGTGAGCAAGGCCTCCACCAGTAGCATTTATAGTAATATTAGTAATAGAACTACCAGTAGTTGCAGTTACATCTGTACTATCTGCTGCACTACTTTGTGTAGTTAAAGTATGTACATTTAGGTTAGTAGCATTATTTACATAACCGTGCGAATGCCCAGGGTCCGTAACATCGTGACTATGGGATGGCATTTCTGAGATGGTTAAAGTATGAGTTTCAGTACCAACCTTTGCACCTGTTGTTCTAGCAGTAAGACCTGCACCTGAACCTACACCACCTAGTACACGTCCTTTTGAATCTGGTAAATTAAATGTTACTGTTCCATCACCAACTCCGAAACTAGTTCCGATTACAGCATATAAATCTCCATAAGTACCACGATTAAGCGCTCTACCATCGCATTTCAACCACCCTACGTGATCATCTGAACGCACTGAATGTTTAATATCACCTATTTCAGGTGAATGTAGAGTAACCCAATCATCTACAGCACTCTTATATATTTTTACACTTCCAAAAATCTTACGTATATCTTTTGCGTGTTCTTGTTTTGACATTATATTATATAATATTATATAATATTTTTTATATACGAAAAACAACTTATATAAAATTAAAACTCCATTTGGGAGTTTACATATTGTATATAAAATTAAAACTCCATTTGGGAGTTTAACCCCCCGTTTTTACTTTTTATTTTCATTATACAAATTCTCTAACACATTTTGTAAATTATTCATATACTCTGTTTTATTACAAACTAGACCATTTGAAAATTTTGATTTGACATCGTTTCTTAAATCTCTCCAATAATCAACATCATCTGATTTTTCAACTAATCTTTTTATTTTATCATGAATTTCTGATTGATCATATACAATGTATTCATCCAAATTACTATTTTTAAGAATACTACAAGAAACATTTTGAGGATGGAAATAATATTTTGAATCATAAAATGAAAATACTGGTACTCCCATATATAAAGCTTCACATGTCGTCGTTGTACCAGAATAAGGAAATGTATCTATAGCTATATCAATATTAGTGTACGTTAAAACGTGATCTTCGTGAGATATAGTACAATCTATCACAACTATTCTATTTCTAACTCGTTTGTCAAATTTCCCAAGAAAATCAGAAGATACTCGTTTGTTTATTAACGCTTTTGTTTTAAAAAATATACGTGTTTTATCGTTTTGTAAAAGTACAGTATTAAGTAATTTGACAAGGTCATCTGTAATTTTGTTTAAACGATTAAAACAACCAATGTTAATAAAAGAATCTCTTTTTCTTGCAGGTACATCGTTTTTTGGTAAAATACATTCTCCAGTATTCTTGATAACAGTTGGATCATAACACAAAAAGCAATTTTTTAAAGCTACTAATTTTTCAGTATAAAACTCTTGTGAAACACTAAAATCACCATCACATATACTGTCTGTAATCCTATAATCCATTTCATTTAACCCAGTTGTAAACGGATAACCAATATACGTAATTTGGATAGGACTTGGTTTTAAAGAAAATATATCTAAACGATTAAATGCAGTATGTCCAGCTAAATCAAACAAAATATGAATCTTGTCACCGTATATCATATCAGCCGCCTGTTGTGAAGATAAATTTTTAATAGTCTTAAAATGTAGTTTTTTATTATACACACTTGTATTGATAATACATTCAGAATAACACGTCAAATTAAACCGATCACTATCAAAATTTCTTAAAAATGTACTAATAAAAAAACTAACAGGGTGATCTACAAAATCACCAGAAATAATACCTACATTAATTTTGCCACCAATCTTTACAAGATTCGTAAAATCGTAACCAATATCATTTTTTTTGTATAATTTATTTACCAATTTATGTTGATTTGTTATATACATTTTATCATCTAATTGATCAAACAGATAAGTCAAGTTCATAATCTTGTTTTGAAAAGGTAAATTAAACTTGGGACATATCTTTAAAGATTTATTATAGTTGTCAACTGATTTATGATTGTCACCATTATATGAATGCATATGACCTAAATTTAAATGCAATTCAGATAACAAAAATGTTTTATCAGTAGATATTATCGCCCTTTGATGATTTTTAATTGCACGATTATATGCTATTTCTGCTAAATCAGTACGCCTCATCTCTGTATATACAACACCCAATTGATTTTGAATATCTGGATCCAATCGATCCACTCGTTCAGCTTGTATTAAATAATGTAATGCTTCTGGCCATTGTTTTAAAGAACGATAGATACAAGAAATTCCATTATAGTTATTTACAATTAAAGATTTATTCTCCATTTCCACTTGCTCATTTTCTGGACGAGCATTCTCTAATAATCCTAAACTAATCTTATAATGAATAATACTCAATTCTACACGGTTAAATCTTTGATAAATATAACCTAAATTATAATGAATGGTTGGATTATTCGATACAAATAATAAAGCCTCTTGAAGATAATTTAAACATTTACTAAGATCTTGATTCATTGCACACAATTGAGTATATATACTAATAATCTGTTTTAACGCATTCGAATCTTCAAAACGAACTCTAAGAATCATTATAAAAAAACCCAAAGCCTTTTGAAACATTTGTTCCAAATGTGATAAATCTTTTTTATCATTATGTACACGATTAATCTCATTCTTTTTCAGTAATGCTAATTCATTTTGGATTTCTATTTCTACATACGACTTATATAAAGTACCTAGTGTAAAATAAGAATCATAGTAAATACTTTCAGGAATATCTGGTTTACTATCAATTAATAAATAATCCGTCACAACAAAAATAGAAACAACTTTCTCAAGAATATTCATAGCATTCATCCTATGTTCCTGCATCTTACGAACATCATTTGTATCAATTGATAATGATATATAATCATTGGCCTTTTTTAACATTTGTTTATAGTTTTTTTTAATATGCTCTTTTGTATCCAAACCAGACCCATTCATAGTTATGTTAATAATAGATTATAGTAAAATAACTTTAAATATCGTTTATTAAATCACAATAGGTTATACAAAAAATAATAGCAACGCTATACAAAAAATAATACCACCGGTAACAACATTATACAAAAAATAATAGCAACGCTATACAAAAAATAATATATATACAAAATATAATAGCAACGCTTATGGAAGAAAACACTAACACTAACAACCTGAACGAATTTTCAAAATACAATTTTAATAATACAAATCAATTTACATTAAACGGTACTTCATTAACAGGAAGATTAGTTGATATTATAGATGGAGATAGTTTAATTATTATACTACCCTTATTTGGAAGTTATTACAAATATAATGTTAGAATTATGGGAATAGATACATGTGAAATAAAAAGTAAGAATGAAGAAAATAAACGATTGGCTTTAGAAGCGCGTTGTGAATTATTACGTTTGATAACAAATGACCCTAGTTATATTAGTAGCATACCAAAAAATGAAATACGAAAAATATTAGATACAAATTTGATCATAGTAGATTTACAATGTTATGATTTTGACAAATATGGCAGATTACTTGCTGATATTTATTTTAACAATAATGGGTATATCCATTCTTTATCAAAGCACCTTCTTGATAATAAATTAGCATATGCATATACTGGAAACACTAAATTATCCGAAGAAGAACAAGTAAACGTCCTTACATCTAGACCATTTACTAGCGTATAAAAAAGTGATTTTTTTTGTGAGATTATTAATAGTAATATGAATACTAATCAAATTCGCGCCTTCCCAAAACTTTTCGGTAGTGATGTTAAAGGAAAAACAAAAGAATGGAATATTCTTGTAATTAATAATGGTGATCATTCCGTTATTGAAATCGAATACGGATACGTGTCAGGAAAAATGACTAAAGGTACAAAAAAAATCACACTTGGAAAAAATATTGGCAAACGAAATCAAACAACTCATTTTGAACAAGCTGTTCTTGAAGCTCAATCTAAATGGAAGAAAAAGACTGAACAAGAATTTTCTAAAAATAATTCTGGCGAATTGGATAAATTTTCTCAAAGTGAATCTGATTCAGAAAGTGAATCAGTCGTAGTCTTCCCAATGTTAGCCTCTGATTTTCAAAAATTCAAACACAAGATAAAGTATCCTGTATACATTCAACCAAAACTTGATGGTTACAGAATGATATTTAATAGCCAAAACAAGTCTTGTAACTCAAGACAGGGTAAACCATTTGATGCTATTAAACATAATGGTTTATACAAGGAACTATGTTCTATCAAGGAAACTGTTATTCTCGATGGTGAATTGTATCAACACGGAGGAGTATTTGAACATCTTGGGATGCTCCGAAAAAAGAAACTCAATGAATCAGACTACAAAAAACTTGAACAGATTGAATATCACGTTTATGATTATGTCGATAAAACAAAGACTTACACTGAACGTTTGGATTTTCTTAAAAACTTTTTTAGCAAGAATTCATTTCAACACATTCGTTTAGTAGAAACTTGTACTGCATCATCAGAAAATGAAGTCAAAGATCAACACTTGGTTTTTATTAAGGACTCTTATGAAGGAAGTATTGTAAGAACTGTATCTGGTAAATATCGTTGCAAAGCTAGATCACAAGACCTTTTAAAGTTCAAAGATTTTATAGATTCCGAATACAAAATTGTTGGTTTTACTCACGAACAAGACACTGCTTCTAACAAAGACTTGATTATATGGATTTGTATAAATGAAAACGGTGACAAATTCAATGTTAGGCCAAAGGGTACAAGAGAAGAACGTAATAAACTTTACCAACGTGGAAAAGAATTTATTGGACAACGAATTCAAGTCAAATACTTTGAACTCACTGATTCTGGTATTCCAAGATTTCCTACAACTAAATCAGAATCTTATGAGACATATATCAGAAATATTGTCGAATAAAAAAATTATTCAAAATTCAAACACAATTTTGAATAAAATTGATTATTATAACGATACCTAATAATATAATGCAATGTAACTCCCTTTGGGAGTTTAATTTTAATAACAAAGAATTTTGGCCTGTATGGATAGGTTATATCTGGTTTTGTCTCTTGATTACACTAAGAGTATTTGGAGAAATAGGTCCGATTGATTTAAAATCGTGGTATACATTTGATGATTTACGGTTACAATTAGTACCATATAGTGTGACTTTATGTTGTTTAATAGTGTTTACATTGATAACAGTAAGTGTATCTCATTTTTGTTTAAAACAAAAGATAAACTACCCTTTTTATATATTTGTATTCGTTATATTATTTTGTTCAAAGATTATTGGATCTTTTACAATATTAAAAAAATTAGGATTAGGTACATCTTTTTGGTGTATTATATTAGGATGTTTTATTAGAATTATATGGAGAGACGCAGAACATTATATAAAAAGATTGATGTCTATGGAATTTTTTATAAAAACAGGTATTGTATTATTTGCAATTGATATTCAAGAAATTTTAAAACTCGGATCTCGTGGTATTGTTGTAGCGTGGGTTGAAACTATACTGTTATTATCGTTGGTATATTGTATTGGAATTTACATTGTTCGTCTAGATAAAACGAGAACATTGCTTATAAGTTTTGGATTATCTATATGTGGTAGTTCTGCAATAATGGCTATATCAGATATTATAGAATCAGAACAGGAACATACAAATGCATCTATTACCATAAGTTCATTGTTTACTATTCCATTTATAAATGGAATTCCTGCTATATCACGCATTTATGGTTTAAGTTCAGTAGTGTCTGGTATATGGATAGGTGGTACAGTTGATTCTACTGGGGCAGTGATAGCCTCTGCAAGTTTATTGGATAAAACTGCATTGAATAGTGCTGTTGTATTAAAAATGTTACAAAATATTATCATAGGACCTATTTTATTGGTAGTAACAAGTTTTTGGTACAAATCTATAAAACCAAGTATTTTATGGGAACGTTTTCCTAAATTTGTTATTGGATTTTTAAGTATTTGTATTATAGTATCTTTATTACAAAACAATTTACGAGAAATGATAACTCAAGATTGTTTTATAGTATCAGAATGGTTTTCAAATATATCATTTATATTAATAGGTTTAGATATAGATTTATATATTTTAAAACGTTTAATAATTAAAAATTGGAAGATGATCTTATTGTATACAATAGGTCAAACAATAGATGTATTTACAACTTTAGGATTTACATTATTAATGTTTGCGTAATTAATCTTTACGTAATTAATCTTTACGTAACGAGTATAATTAACGGTGAAATTACAATTTATTTTTATTTACAAATAATAGAGTAAATAAAATGAGTAATCAATTATCGATGAAGGGATCAACAAAACCTTTAAAAGGTATGACGGTGTCTTCAAATTTTGGTTCATTTGAAACATTGACTGCTACAAATTTACAACTAGAATCTATTAATATAGCAGGTTTATTTGAAGATGGCGTTTTTCAAAACGTTGTTATAAAAGATTCTCAAATTTTTAACACTGTCATTGGTGCAGAAGGACCTAATGTTGGATATTTTAGTGATTTATACACAAATAATAAGGTAAAGTTTATTAGTCAAAATTTTATTTCATATGTAGAGTGGGATCCTACAGAGACAGATTTTAATATAGTCAATGCGGATTTACGTGTAAATCAATGTTCATATTTAGGTAATTTAGAAATTTGTAAAAATTATATTCGAGCAACTAATTTAGATGGTAGTATAAATTTACACCCAAATGGCTATGGTGCAGTTTATGTATATGGTCCAATGTATATTAGTACTTCAACTGGTAGTTATTATAGTGAATTTACAAGTGGCGGTTCTACTTTAATAACAAATGATAATATTGTACTTTTTTCAAGTAGAGGTTCATATAATGTATCCAGTTACGACAAACAAACATTTACTACAACAAATGGAGACATTGAATTAATAACACAAACACCAATTAATGTAAACATCTCTAGTATACTTACAACTACAGGTAATACCATAATTTCTACATATAATACCCATAATTTAAAATCGGGTGATGTTATTGCAATTACGAGCGCTGGTAGTTTAAATGGTTCATATACTATTGGTACATTATATACAAATCAAAAATTTGGAATAATTCCTAATATAACAACTGGTACTACAATAACAACTGGTAATTATAATAAAACTCCAAATACAAATATTATTTTAAACACAGAGTCATTTGTTAAAATACCAACCAATACAGAACTAATATTTGGTAGTACAACAAATTCGATTTCTGGTAATACTAGTAGTTTATTAATAACAAGTCAGGGTGATACCATTTTCTCAATCCCTACGTCAAAATCCATTATGATACCAGAAAAAACTCGTATTCAATTTGCACAGAGTACAAATGGAAGTTATATAACCAATGGCAGTTATATAAACTATGATAATTCATCAATAAATATAGTTTCAAATGTAAATATATCTGGATCGTTAACTAGAATAGACTCAACAAATACAAAATTTACAGATCCAATTTTGACAATTGCAGATTATACTATAACTAGTCCTGATTCAAAAGATAGAGGTATAGAGTTTCGTTATTACGATGCAACTAGTGGTTCAATGAAATTAGGTTGGTTTGGTTACAAAGTTGATAGTAATAAATTCACTCTGATTACTGATGCTATAAATACAAATGAAAATATTACAGGAAATGTAGGTACATTTGATATTGGTGATATTTCTACAACAAATCTTATTATCAATTCTGGTGGTAGTTTAAATTTAAATTGTGGTTCTATTTTAAATGTTAAGACTATAACTGGGTGTTCTGGAACAATAAACGTTAACGCAACAAATTTTTTAAATATTACAGGTGGATCAAGGATTTCTTTAATTTCTAATAATGATATATATATACCCAATAATATCCCATTATCTTTTGGGTCATCTGGAAGTAAAATAAGTGAAGGTACTTCTGCAAATTTACTTTTAACAGGTTCAAAAAACATTAGATTATTAACACAATCAAATGGTTCTATAAGTATACCTGTCCAAAGTTATATTTCATTTGATGGTACATCAGTTGGGTCACAAAGAATATCTTCAAATACAATAGGAAACTTAATTGTAACATCAAACAAAGATTTATACTTGACTACAACATCTGGTAATATTATAATAAATCCAAATACAAATGGTAATAATATCTCGTCAAATATTCAGTTTGGAAATAATACAGAAATATTATACGGAAGTACAAATGGTATAACTTTATTGACAAATTCTGGTTCTTTAAATGAAATTGCCACAAGTAATGTAAACATATCTAGTTCAAATGGAAACATATTATTACAATCATACAATGGCGATATTAATTTATATTCTACAAATGGAAATGTAAGAGTTTTGCCTACAAGATGGTTAGTATTTGGAATGTCAGGAACGTCTAATAGTATTAGATATGATGATTCTAATAATTTAGTTATTAATGGCGGAATTGTTAATAATATAGATGTGAAAAATGCCAATACAATAAATTTAGGTGCAACAAATAATATAAACATCACAACTGGAACTTTTCTTAATTTCTCTAATGACCTAACTAGGTATATAGTTTCTGATACTTCTTCAAATTTACATATTGTAAATAAAACAGTTTCAGGTTCTATTACAATAACTTCAGCATCTACATTTATCGAATCTGGTTCTCTTAATATAATAAATACGAATGCGAATATATCAACTGGAACAATGATAATAAATGGTACATCTGGTAGTTTATTAAGTATAAAAACGGAAAATGTGAGATTAACTGATCCTATCATATCATTAGCAGACTATAATTCTTACGATAATAAAGATAGAGGTGTTGAATATAATTATTTACTATCAACAATTGGTTCATTGAAAAAGGGGTGGTTTGGTTGGAAAAACGATTCAAAAAGATTTACATATTATTCTGATGCAATTAATACTAGTGAAGTGATTACTGGAACAATTGGCAACGCAGAGTTTGATAGTTTATATTTAAAGAATACAATTTCATTTGCTGGCTCTGGTCAATTAGATATGAATTGTGGTACAATAGCAAATGTTAGGACGATTATTGGATGTTCTGGTTTTGTTAATATTATAGGGACTAGTGGAGTTCATATTAGTAGTAGTAGTATAATGTTAGAGAGTAATGGAAAAGTTCAAATACCATATAATGTACCATTGTCATTTGGTTCTACATCAAATTCTATATCAGCTGATTCTAATGGTAATATGTCATTGACTGCTTTGGGTGGTTCTGGTACTATTATATTAAACTCGAATGTTCAGATTAATGGTACTACATCTACTATTTACAGTACTATAACGAATATACAAGATCCTATCTTTTCATTAGGTGGAGTAACAGGACCACTTATTGATGACTTTAAAGATAGAGGTATTGAATTTAAATGGAATAATGGGGCTACCATAGATGGATCAAGGACTGGGTTTTTCGGATATAAAAATAGTTTGGGTAGATTTGTATTTATAAGGAATGGTACCAATCTTGATGAAGTATATTCTGGTAATTATGGCGATGTTCAATTTGGGAATGGATATCTAACAAATCTTGATCTAGCAAACGGTACTATATCAAACGTGAATACTATTTCTGGAGGGCGTTTAAATATTATTGTAACTGGAGGTAATATGAATTTAAGTAGTGGTAATGTATCTTTACCTTACAATAGCAATCTTAATTTTGGTTCTACATTAAATTCTATAAGTGCAACTACTGTAGGTAATTTACAAATAACTTCAAGTAAAGATATAACATTTTTAACACCAACAGATGGAAATAGTTCAGTTAAATTTCCTACAAATACTCCTTTGTATTTAGGTAATGAAACTTATCTTGTAAAGAATACAAGTAATAATTTGCAAATGGTGAATTCTGCTGGTAATATAGAAATGTATCCTAAATATTCATCTGGTAATGTAATGATTCCTACTTATACATTTTTAGGTTTTGGATCAACGAGAAATAGTATAATAAGTGACGGTGAACAGTTATTACTAAATGGGTATTCTGGTATTAGTATTAACACTACTAATTTCACGGTTACTGGTAATATTAATATATTGGGATCTTTAAATGCAGCAGTAGGTTCAGACTTTGATATAAATAATTACATCTTACCATTAGGTACATCACAATATCGGAATATTCAATCTATAGATAATATTAGTACAATAGGAAATATTAAAATTACAGTAGATCAAAATCATAATTTAGTACTAGGTGATTTTGTTACGTTAAGAAACACATTAAGTACACCTAGTGTTGATGGGACATATGTCATTTCTCAGATATTAGATAATAAATCTTTTGTAATTGTTTACAGTGGAATCTTGACAAAAAGTGGTGGAGTAGGTGGAACTGTAAAAAGTAAACTAACAACGTACCAAGGTAAAGATGTTGGTATTCAAGTAAATTATTGGAGTACAGTTGGTAATGTGAGTTTAACATCTGGAACATTGGGTTATAAAACTGGGTTTTTTGGTTTTAAAAATAGTACAGAGAGATGGACTTATTATAAGAATGCTACTATAAATAATAATATTGTAACGGGTGATTTGAGTGATATAGAGGTAAACAAGGTATTTACGAATAGATTAAACGGTTTTATATTGGATGGAAGTGTAACTGCTGGTTCAAATGCTGTAGTTGGAAGTAATTTCCAAATATCAGGTGGGACAATTAACGGAACACCTATAGGTGTTAATACTGCTCAATCTGGTAGATTTACAAATTTAAGTAATACGGTGTCAGCAAATTTTGCAAATGTAACGTTATCAAGTTCCTTGGCATATACATTTGAAAGATACACTTTATCATCTGCTGGTTTACAAACAAGAAATCCAAGTACATCTTTTATAGTTTCTTTATTTTCAGTAACTGGTCCAAATTACACAAGTTCTTGTGGTACAATGCCATCTAATAGTGCAAATATACCAGATGGTACATTAAAAATATTAGTATGTAGTTCTATGGGAATTGGATCTTCACATACTGTTGTTTTCGGAAATAATAAATTGATTACACCTAATCCTTTAAATCAAGCTTCACAAGCAACAAGATTAACATTTAAAAGACAAGGTCAAAGTGCACAATTGTTATTTGATGCTCAAAGTGATAATAACCAGGGGTCGTGGATTTTATTGTCTAATGGTATATACGTTAGTTGATTGAATTTTATTTTTTATTTTAGTCCAGTTTTTTAATAGCGTTATTGTAAAAAACTGAATAATATATAATTATTAAAAAAAGATATGTCGTTTTACAAACAAACAAAAGAACAAACAGATGCTAATTTTGCTGATGATATGTTGAGTAAGATAAAAGATTTACTCGTTGATCATAATAGTAAAACAGGTAGTAATATTCCTATTGAATATGATTTAGATTTATCAACTACACAAAAAGATGCATTTGATAAATTTAAACGTGGAGAATCAATGTTAATATTAGGTAGTGGAGGTACTGGGAAATCTAGATTAGTAAAAGAATTTTACAAACACGTAAAAAATAATAATCCCAACAAAATGATGTACATTACTTCAACAACTGGAATTTCAGCTTATAATATTGGTGGTATAACAATTAATAGTTTTATGGGTATTGGTACAGGTGAGGATTCATTAGAATTGTTAGTTAAACGTTTACGATACAAGATAGCTATTAAAGATCGTATTCGTAGAACTGATATTCTTATTATTGACGAGATAAGTATGTTGTCTGCTGCTATATTTGAAAAGATTGATAGTATTTTTCAGATTTTAAAGAGATCAAAAAAACCTTTTGGTGGAGTTCAAATAATTTTAACAGGTGATTTTTTACAATTAGAAACTGTTTTTTCAAACACGAATGGTGATAATAGATTAATTATTGAAAGTGATGTATTTAAAAAATTATTTGAAAAGTCTATAGTTATTTTAAAAGAAAATTTTCGTCAAAGTAGTGATAAAGAGTATATAGATATCTTAATGAGAATAAGAAAGGGAAATTACAATCAAAATGATATTGATGTATTAAAAACACGTTTATTAAAAAACAAAACCTGCGATGATGTTACAAAACACGTACATCTTGTTAGTAGTAATTGGAAAGCTCAACAAATTAACAATCGTTATCTAGATATGATAAATGAAAAAGATCATCATTATGATACAATTTATAGTAAAATCGGTGACAAAGATACTTGTGAAATGTTATGTAAGGAATTAAAAAGTCAATTTATTCAAAAGGGAATAGAATCATTAGTCTTAAGAAAGGGATGTCGTGTTTTGTTAATTAAAAATTTGGATGTAGAATCTGGTCTGGTAAATGGTTCAATTGGTACAGTTGTTGACTTATTTACAGATACAGTTCGTGTAAGTTTCGATAATGGTGTTACAGAAATTATAAATCGTGTAGAATGGGAATTAGAAATGGATAACGCAAAAATAATTTGTAAACAAATACCTTTAATGTTATCTTATAGTATAACAATTCATAAATCTCAGAGTTTATCATTAGATAGTGCAGTTTTAGATTTGTCTGATTGTTTTTGTAATCATATGGTTTATGTTGCTTTAAGTCGAGTTCGTTCTTTATCTGGATTGCATTTAAAGTCATTTAATCCAGTAAAAATAACTGTAAATGAAAAATTATTACATTTCATCAATCAAATTGAATAATACATTTAACATTAACAATTATATAATTAACATTAACAATTATATAATTAACATTAACAATTATATAATTAACATTAACAATTATATAATTAACATTAACAATTATACTGAATAAAAAAATATTGTATATATATATAATGGAAGACATTTTAACTACTGTTAGCAAAGTAAGACAATACAAACAATTGTATGAAGTTCCGTGGAGGATAATGATGGATAAACGATTAAAAGCTTCCTCGAGAATTAATGATAAATTGCGTATAGCATTAATATGTCATCCTTGTTATGGTTATGGTGATATTGTATTCGCATTAAAAATGCATAAATTTATAAAAGAATGGTATGGTATTGATTGTACAATGATAACAACAAAACCTGCACCATTTATTAAAAATGGTTTAAAAAACGTATATTGTTTGAAAACCCCTGGAAGTCGTACTTATGTAGAATGTGAAAATTTAAAAACTATGAAGATCTATGACATAGATGAATCAGGTAAACCTAAAAAACGTGCAAAAATGCCATATAAATTCGATTTGATAATGGTTACTCCTTGGATAGGAACTGATTATGAACCAAATAAAAATATAGTTAAAAACTTTTTACCGTATGCAAATCCTTTTAATACAGTTTTGTTTTCCGAATATAATGCACCAGAACCAAAAAAGTATGATTTCCCAACTGGTATTGGTAAGGGTTTAAGTGGATTATTGATAACAGATTTTAAATTTGCAAAAACACTTCGTTTAAAAAATCCATATTTGATGGTACATTTAACAAGAGATTATAGAGTAAACGTGGCTAAATGTTTTAGTAATTTCATCAAATTAATGTGTAAAAAATATCATAAAAAACATAATAAATTAGATGTCGTGATTCCTCCTCATTTATTAGAAGACAAAGAAGAATTAGAAAAGTTGTTCGCTTATATTAAAAGTGAAGGTTATTATAAAAATGTAGTTATAAAAACAACAAAGGAACCTATTAAAACATTGCCAAGTACATTAACATTGAGAGCTGACATTACACCTTTACCATATGATCAATACACTGGATTATTTAAATATTGTTTACCAGATGTCTTAATAACAGGAGATCAAAGTGTTACAGATATTATTAGTTGTTGTAAGGATTTCAATATATATTATCAAATTATGCCATGGAAAGCAAATTTCGCTAAAAATTTAGCTGTTGCTTTAGGACAAGATTTTATAAGAAAAGTAACTACATCTTGTGGTTTAGAAAAATTCAAATTAAGAATGCATTCTGACATAAAAAACGTTGCCAAAAAACATGACTTTAAGAATTTAGGAAAACCTAAATTGGATGCTATGATTTCATTTGCTCTCAAGTTACAAAAATCTCAAAAATGGAAACGATTTGTAGAAATAGTATTAAGTTCAAGAAAACGATCAACTGTTATGCACAAACTACGCGACGAGATGCGTTAAAATTTACTTTAATTAAATATTGATATGTTTAATTAAATTAAAATTTCTTTTAGAATGTATTTTAGAATGTATATCTACAAATAACGGTAAAATAATGTATACCAGTTGATACACTTTGGAATTTTACTAGTCCTCTTGATTCATTTTTAACACCTACACAAAGTACATTAAATAATGGTATCATTTCATCATCATCTGTGTAACCTGTACAACTACCTATTAACTCGTATCTATTTGCAAAACCATTCTCTTTTCCAGGTAAATTAAACTCTATTTGACAACTTTCACTTGCATTGTTTGGTGTGACCCATACGGCAAATGAAAAAATTGCTTCTTGTCCAATTGTTATTAATTTATTAGTACCATATCCAGTTAAATTACAATTCAATTCGTTTATGAATGTGATATCTGGAGCAACAGTAGACCCAGTTGCCACTAAATTACCAGTAACGTAAATATTACCACCAACGAAAATATCTTTCATAAAAGATGCACCTCCAGCAACTGTTAAAGCACCTCCTGATGTAAAACTATTTGAATTTTCTGTACATCCTACTGATACACCACCAGATAAAACCAATGCACCACTCGTTCTACTTTTTGATGTAGTAGTTGCAAGAATATGAACTGTGCCTGTTTTATCAATATTAAGACGCGCAGTATCATCATTTGTACAAATGGACACTGACCCAGATGTCCCAGATGATATAACTACGTTTCCTATACTACCAGTTGCACTATTACCATATAAAACCATTCTTCCTGAACTTGATGTATCATTTAGATTACCAGACCCACCTAAAAATCCAATATAAGAATCATTTCGATCAACAGAAATGAAATTTCCTGATCGCAAGGTCAAAGGACTGTTGATATTAGTTGTCGTATTTATACCAACATATCCTGTATCGTTTAAACTAACTATTTTATTTGACAAATCAGGTGTTGATCCAGATGTTGATAGTGTCAAAGAAAATGAGTTATTATCCGATAAAATTCCATAATGTGTTTGATCTCCTGATCTTACAAAATCTATATAAGAAACAGAACCAGAATTTTCTAAAACGATACTCGATTTATTTTGTTTTATATGCAATGATTCTGTAGGTGTAAATCCATCAGTACCTATAGCTATATTATCTCCTACAGTTAAACATTTACGAATACCAACTCCTCCCAATGTAGTAATTGAACCACCTGATGTAGAACTAGATGAATTTACTGTATTTCGTATACTTAAACCTCCACGTGTTATTAAACTACCATTTGATACATTTATACTCGATTCTGTACTAGACAAAATAATTCTATTTGTAGTCAAGTCAACGTAATCATAACTTGTAATCGCTTTAGTAATAGGATCACGTGTATTGTAAACTGTTTGAAAACTTTTTGACGTATCATTGTAATAAAATGATACATATTGTGAATTATAAAAGTAAATAGTATCACCGTTAGATGGATTTTGTGATGTCCAAGGTGAATTTACTGTTGCAATACGTTGTGAACCATTATAAGAAACAACTTTTCTTACTTGATTTATATTTGCACCAGAACCTACTTTTATCCACCAACCTGTATAATATTCGTCGATTGCTTCTAATGAATTACTAAATTTAATTTGAGTTGATGTAACAGTTGATTGATTCGGAATAGAATCAAATAAAATATAATCATCTGTAACCAATTCTCCTGTACCAACATCATTTGATGATTGATATCTTTGGAAAGCTACCCCTAAATCTCTTGAACCCGTAGCATTTTTATTATTATAACCTATTACTGGAAAGTTGTCTGCTACATTGAAATTTAATCCTTCAATAACAACATCTCCAAATGTATAATTCATATTACTTTCTTGTGATGTTTTGTAAATAAAAGACCAACTACCACTGTATGAACTCACACTTCCATCAGGATCAGTTCCAGAACCTTCTGATACTACGTAAAAACGATTACCAGTTTTCCCAATAATATTAATATTTGTAGAACTAGATGATGGTGTTTTTGTGAACAAATGGAATCCTGTTGTATTGTCCTTGTATATAAAAACTTGTATATTATTTATATTATCAAATGTACTCGTTCCATAATAATTATGTGATACATTACAAGTAGCATCGTTTACTGAAACATTTACTTTTAACCCATAAACATTAGACCCATTACAAAAATCAATTTCGCAATAAGAAACACTACTTGAATCGTTTATTTGTCCAAAATAATGCCATAGAGTACTTCCTGACGTATTTTCTAGATATAATAAAGAACCATTGCCATCATAATAGAATGTCGAATCTGTCGTAAGAGATCCATTTATATTAGTGTCCTTGTAAATATTCACACCACCTTCCACTATCAATGCACTGTTTGTTGTTGAAGTAATACGAGTATCTCCACCTATAAAAACATTTTTGATTACACTTAATCCACCTCTTATACTCAACGCACCACCACTTGATATATTTGTAGCATTTGATGTTACATTTATTGATAATCCCCCTGTTAAAATCATAGATGCATAAGTAGATGATAGACTAGCCTCTTTATTATAAAACTTTATAAAACCAGTAGCGTTATCGATTTCAAATGTTCGTTCAATAAACGTCTCATCAGGATCATATCTATTTAAACTAAAGTTATTTGTACTATCTCTATTAATGTCATAACGTCTCTTGGCATTTGTGTCATAAAAGACCAAGATATCACCTTCACCATAATAATTTGTAGTACCGTAAAAGTAATTGTCACCTCCTATGTAAATGTCTGCACCAAAACTTGCACCTCCTTCTGACAAAATAGCTCCTCCAGATGTTAAACTAGTTGCATTTGTTGCACATTGAATAGTAACACCACCAAATGTTATTAATGAACCAGTTGAAAAGTTTACAGATTCATCAGTTGCAGTTAATGTCAAATATGCATATGTACTAGAACTACTTCCACTACCATTGATTGATCCACCTACATACAAGTCACCATTAATAGAAGCACCACCAGCCACATTTAAAGCACCTCCATTTCCTACATTTATAGAATTTTGATTTGATTTAATAGACAAACCACCATCTATAATAACAGCACCTTCATTAAGACTTGTTGTTGGAGTTGTATTATAAATACGCAATGGACCTCCTATATTTGCTGACTTTGATATACCTATACCTCCAGAAATGACAACTGAACCATTTGAAACATTCGTGGAATCAATAGTTGATCTAAATTCATTGACACCAGTTGTAATACATGTACCCACAACGTGTAATCTAGCTGAAGGGTTTGATGTATTAATACCTACATTTCCATTTGATAAAATAGTCATTCTATTTTGTCTTTGTGTAGCAAATTGTATCACAGATGTTGTATTCAATTTGTCATGACTTATTACAAGTGATTCTTGATAAATATTACTTGCATATTCATTTGGACCCCTAGATAATCCAATATAGGATTTTATATCGTTTATATACGAGAAAATTATTTCTGGTTTCGCTGTTGACGTAATTCCCTCAGAGTCTGCATTTAATAAGATTGAAACATTTGACAAATGAGCTATATGTAAATTTGAACTAGGTGAATTTGTACCAAGACCTAACCGAGTGTTTGTGTTATCATAATAAAACTTTGAATTTGTTCCTACAGGATTTAAACCATTTCCAAACAAAATATTTCCCTGTGTAAATCTATTCACACCTGTACCACCATAAGGCACTTGAATTGAAGAAGCTTGCCAGATACCCGTATTAATAGTCCCCAATTTAGTAACGTGTGATTGGTTAGATGAAGTTTCTATAGGTGATCCACTACCACCAGTCATACCAATGCCTAAACCTGTATTTTTAATACGCAACTGATCACTTGATATTTCCAAACTTATATCATCTACATTTACATCTAAACGATTAAACGTTTTAGTTAACCCATCACCAGCTTCTACTTTTCCCAACGCAGTAAATTGAGTAAATGTTATATTATCAGTTCCGATTGTATCCATATTATTTGGACTATTACAAATCCAACCCAGACCTCCATTTGTATTACCATTTATAACAAATACAAAAGCACCTGATGCATTACCACCATCGCTAAAATCTAAACTTCTAGTAGGTAAACCACTATCTTGAACTTGATAAATACCATTTTCCTTGGAATCGTCTTGATTTTTAATTAAAATACGATCACCTGTTTGTAAAGTATATCCATCTACAACACTACCTGTATTATACCCAATGTTTAAATTTTCATTGGCAACTGTGGCAATTTGAACTGAATCTTTTACAAGTAAACCTTGCTTTATTAAATCAACATATTCTTTTGTTGCACAATCTTTTAAATCAACTGGTGTTTGTACATTTGTTATTCGTGTATTTGACATATCAATTGTATTGAAATACGATATTTCAGCTACTCGTAAACTTTTTCCTATAGCCACACCACCTGTAACAACAACAGCACCATTTGATATATCAGTTGTATCTGTTGTATTTGTAAAATTATTTATCATTGTATTGGATACATTTTTACCATCTTGATTTACGACAAATGCTGTATCATTTATATTAAAATCACCAGACAATTTAGTTATTCTATTTTGTGTATCAACTCTAAATACAGAAACATCAGCAGAATTTTTTATATCCACGGCAGTTGTAGAATCTGTTTTGCTCTTGTAGTCTCCACCTATAAATAATGATTTTATTACACCTAGACCTCCTGATACAACAAATGATGCAGTAGATGCATTTTCAGCATCTTGTGTACCTGTTAATCCGAAACCACCTTTTGAAAAAATATTACCAGTATCTGTTTCTATACTAAATAATTCTTCTGTACAATTATTCGACATTATAGAAAATTTAGGTTTATTACCAGAACTACCATAATCAGTATACGATGGTATATTTATCGTAAAAGATCTACCATTATTTAAACCATTGTATCCCCTACCAATTTTATACCCATCAGTGTTATCAAACTGTGATTTTAATTCAATTAAACTTTTAGCATCAATAGGAGAATCAGGAGTAATTTCTACTGTACTCACATTTGATCCATTACCACCAAAAATTTTAATATTACTATTAGCACTCGAATCTACTTTAAATATATCCTGGTCATCTGTATTTCTTTTTACAAGTAAACTATAACTGTCGTCAGAATACACTTTTACACTTTGTTCTGTGTAAATTGTTTTGGCAACACCTATACCACCAGATAAAGTTACACATCCAGTACTTGCATTTGTAGAATTCGAGGTGTTATTAACTGACATAGTTGAATTCATTATATTTAAATTTCCATTGTCACTATTCATTTCTAAACCATCAACTGTGCTCCTTATATATTTTGATCCATTACCAAATGCAATTTTAACATTGTTTGGTAGATTTACATTACTACTAGCATTTAGATAAATATTACTAGCAGATGATATATACAAATCATCACTACTATCTGCAACAATTCTTTGATTACCACTATTACCAAATTTAATACCATTATCAGTAGGTAATCTTACATCTAATGTCGGTCCTGGATTTATAATTATATTGTTACTAGCAATTAAAGTTAAATCATTGTTCAAGTTTGCAGATATCTGTTGATTATCATTCGAAAAAGTTAAACCTGTATTCAATGGTATATTTACTTTTCTATTTACACCTGGAACAAGATTAATATCTTCGCTACTTTCAATCATCATATTGTTTGAACTATCAGCATATATTTGCTCTGATGGTGTTGAAAATGTTATAGGTATTTGATTAGGTATTCTTATTTTTTTCCCAGCTATTAAATTAAAATCAAAGTGTCCAGAACTTTCAACTATGATATTTTTAGTAGCTGAATCCGAGTATAATTTTTGTGTAGTTTCACCAAATACAACACCTTTATTATAAGGAAGGATAACATTGTTTGTTGGTGAAATGTAAATATCATTATTACTTGTTAAATTCAAAGAATTTGAAGTATCTGTCCATATGATACTTGATCCTCTAAGATATAGTTTCCCATTAGACCATATATCTTTTTCAATACCTAAACCACCAGATAAAATTATAGATGCAGATGTTGTACTAGAAGCATTTTTTGTAGAAGTATATGAAATATCAATTGATATATCCTTTCTTGAATCTATCCTTTTCGTTGTATCATTCCACATCATTATTCCATTTGCCAAAGGGGATTCTTCACGAGTTACAACTGGATTTAAATTACTTATAAACCCAATTCGAAACGTGTCATCTGATTCGTTAAATATCATTCTATAATTCTCAGAAATTCCTCTTGATATTTCTATACCAGATTGATTAAGAGTAACTCCTGATCCAGATTCTAAACGATTTAACAATATAATATTATCTTCGAATTCAATTACATTTGTGTTAAGTAATGTTGTATTACCTTCAACGAATAAATTACCTCTAACTGTCGCGTCACCATTCAAAGTTAAACTATTAAATATAGGAGAATCACCTTCACGGACACCTTGACTTAAAAAAGACTCGTGTTTAGCCGCTAATCCGTAAACATTTTGATAAATAATTTTATTGTTAACAACGGCTTTTGACATTATCTATTACTTATATTTAATAAAAAAATAAAATATTAATTATTGACGTAAAAATCATATTGAATTTGATACCCAAGACAATTTACTCAGGACACGTGATTACCCCCACAGTGTTTAAAAATTGAAATAATTTTGATATTAATAGAAAAGTAATATGTCGAAAAAAACGATTGAAGAAACGTATAAAAAATTAAGTCAACGTGAACACGTTTTGCACCGTCCCAATATGTACATTGGAGAAATTAAAAAAACATTGGAAGAAATGTGGGTTTGCGATAATGATAAGATGACTAAACGTATGGTTGAACATAGTCCTGGGTTTTTAAAAGTATTTGATGAAGTTTTGACTAATGCTTTAGATCATAGTAATAGAGATTCAACAGTTGATAAAATTCGTATTGATTACAACAAAGAAAATGGTGAAATAACTGTTTTTAACAATGGAGTAGGTGTACCTGTTGTTGTACATAAAGAACATAATATTTATGTTCCAGAATTGATTTTTGGTCATTTGTTAGCTGGTAGTAATTATGATGATTCACAACAAAGAATTGGTGCAGGTGTAAATGGTTTGGGTATTAAATTGGTAAATATTTTTTCAAAGAGTTTTATTGTAGAAACAATAGATTCAGAACAAGGTTTAAAATTTATACAAGAATTTAATGATAATATGATGAAAAGATCTAAACCTAAAGTTACAAAAAATTCAGGTAAAAGTTATACAAAAATTTCATTCATTCCAGATTATGATAAATTTTTTATGCGAGGTTTAGAAGATGATACCATTGCGTTAATTAACAAGAGAGTGTATGATTGTATTGCGTGTACAAATAAGAATGTTTCTATTTTTCTAAATGATAAAAAACTTTCTGGGAAAGGTCTTGTTGATTACAGTAATTACTTTTTTGAAAATATAAAAACAAAGACTTTTTATGATAGTTTTACACAACGTGTTGGTAAAAACGATTTGGTTTGGGAATGGATTGTGGTACCAAGTGATCATTTTGAACAAGTATCTTTTGTGAATGGTAATTCTACTTATCAAGGTGGTAAACACGTTGATCACATTGTGTATCAAATAACTTCTAAACTAAAGACGCTTTTGGAAACAAAAAAGCGATTAAAAGATGTAAAACCTGCGATTATTAAGGAAAGATTCTTTTTATTTTTAAGATCTACAGTTGTAAATCCTCAATTTAGTAGTCAAACAAAAGAAATGTTAACAACTCAAGTTAAGGATTTTGGATGTCGTGTTGAAGTATCTGATAAATTTATTGATAAATTATGGAAGAGTCCTATTGTTGAAGAAATTATAGAATTTTGTAAAATGAAAGAAACAATGGATCTTGCAAAAACTACGGATGGCAAGAAAAAGAACAAAATTTATGTTCCCAAATTAGAAGATGCACTTTGGGGTGGAACTGCAAAATCAGATCAGTGTACTTTAATTCTTACAGAAGGTTTGTCAGCTATGACATTTGCACTTTGGGGTAGAAGTATCATAGGTCCAGAACGTCTAGCTATTTTCCCCTTAAAAGGTAAGGTGCTTAATATTCGAGATGCAACTGTATCACAATTGATGAACAATGAAGAAATTAATAACTTGAAACAAATCATTGGATTAAAACAAGGCAAAGATTACAAAGACACAAAGGATTTACGTTATGGAAAAGTAATGATTTTAACAGATGCCGATGTAGATGGGTCTCATATTAAAGGACTTTTAGTTAATTTATTTCATCATTGGTGGCCATCACTTCTTAAACTTGATTTTATTCAAACACTTAGAACACCTATTGTCAAGGCTATTCGTGGTCCAAAAGTTTTGGAATTTTACACAGAGCAAGATTATCATAAATGGCGATCGAGTACAAATACCAAAGGATATCAAATCAGATATTTTAAAGGATTGGGTACTTCTAAAAAAGAAGATGCTCAAGAAACTTTTCGTAGAATGGATCGTTTACGTATTGATTACTATCACAAGGATAATCTTTGCGATGAATCTATAGTCCTTGCTTTTGAAAAGGATAAAAACATCAAAACCAAAATAAGCGGAGCTGATGAAACAGAGTCAAATGAACAAGAAACAAATGACAACAATGAAACATCCTCTAATTATATGTCATCTGATATGAAATGTTCAGATAAACGTAAACGTTGGTTGGCACAATATGATAGAAATAGTTATATCGATGCAAAAACAAATAGAGTTAGTTATCAAGATCTTATTCATAAAGAACTTATTCACTTTTCCATCTATGATAATTTGCGAAGTATTCCAAGTTTATGCGATGGATTAAAACCAAGTCAAAGGAAGATTTTGTATTATATGTTGAAAAATAATATCAACAAGGTAATTAAAGTTGCACAATTGTCAGGTTATGTATCAGCAGAAACAGGTTATCATCACGGAGAAGCAAGTTTACAAGGAGCTATTGTAAGTATGGCTCAAGACTTTGTTGGGTCTAATAACTTGAATTTGTTGTATCCTGATGGTAATCACGGATCTAGATTACTTGGTGGAAAAGATGCAGCTAGTCCGAGATATATCTTTACAAGATTATCAGATGCCACTAATTCGATTTTTGACAAACGAGATTCACCCTTACTCAAGTACTTAAATGATGATGGTATGCAAATTGAACCAGAATGGTTTATGCCAGTTCTACCAATGGTTTTAGTCAATGGTTGCGAAGGTATTGGTACAGGTTATTCTACATATATTCCACCTTATAACCCAACAGATATCGTTGCAAATTTATTAAGGGTATTAGATGACAAAGAACCTTTACCAATGACACCATATTTCAAACATTTCAACGGTGATTTAAAAGAAACAGAACCTGGTAGTTACAGTACATACGGTAAATGGCAACGTGTATCCGATACACAAATCAAAATTACAGAACTTCCCGTTGGATCTTGGGTTACTACTTATAAAGAATTTTTAGAAGCTTTAGTCGACTCAAACACTACTAAACCAAAAACTACAAAATCAGCTGGTACCGGAGGCACAACAAAATCTAAAAAACCATCAGTTCAATTGAAAGACGTACAGAATAAGACACGTGATGAAAACAGTGACATTTGTTTTATCGTCGAATTTTGTAAGACAGAAGATTTAGACAAGTTAATTAAGAATAATACTTTAGAAAAAACTTTACGATTGACTCGAAGTTTTACCACAAACAATATGTACCTATTTAGTGATGACCTCATTCTTACAAAATACGGATCTGCAACTGATATCTTACTTGATTTTTATGATCTTCGTATTGATTTTTATGAAAGGAGAAAAGTATACATTGTCAAACAATTACAAAATGAACTAACATTATTAAACTCAAAAATACGTTTCATTAACGAATACATTAATGGAGAATTGGACATTAATAGACGTAATAAGGAATACATTTTAAGTTTATTAGAAAAAAACAATTATCCAAAACTAACATCGGATATAAATGACGATTCTGATCGAGAAGACGGTACCGGATGTACAAAGTCATTTGATTATTTAGTAAGAATGCCTTTGATTTCCCTTTCACTTGAAAAAATACAAGAGTTAGAAAAACATCGTGATACAAAACAATTTGAATTAGATACTTTACAAAAGAAAACTGAAAGAGACCTTTGGCGAGATGACCTCCAAAACATCTTGAAAATAATTCAAAAGTAAACAACAATTAAAACAACAATTAAAATAACAATTAAAATAACAATTAAAATAACAATTAAAACTTAATAATTTTTTATTTAAAAACAAGATCTTTTTTAATAAAAATAATGTTTTATGAATTATTTATAGTAATGTTTGGAGTTTATATGGGTCAAGAATATCAAAACTTGCCTAGTATTAAAATTGTTATACACAAGTGTTTGGAATATGTTAATAATATAGATAGTATTAATTAATCTAAGAAAAAAGTGAATTTAAAAAAACCAATATGATGATTACAATGAATAGATTGTTCGCTAATTCTGCAAATAAAGTAAAGTATAATTATAACGAAATGATATTGAAGCAAAAGGTGTATATAGTTGATTTTTTGAATATTTTTTCTGATTTCCGTGAGATAAAGTATAAAAAGTACGATATTGATTTTCATTCTGTAAAACATTGTAATAAGGAACAGGATACATTTGATTTTTTTAACTTGTTTTTTACAAAATATATAGATTATGTTAAGATTGATAAATCAAGTCAATTTTATTTTGTAATGAAAAAGTTGAACAATTACGATACTACATTAGATAGTATTATCAAAATACATAAAAATTTCAATATAAAGTTTATTATTATAGAGGACAAGTACAATAATGATATTTTGGATAAAAACAAAGATGATTTTTTATGTCAGTATTTTTTCTATATTTTACACAAAACCAATAATTGTATTTTGATTTCAAATGATAAATATAGAGACAAAAAAGATTATGTAAAATTATTCAATTTTGATATTTTTATAAGAGTCGTTAATTATAATAGAAAAAGTAATTCGTTAGATAAAACAATTCTTAAAATAAATATCACAGACACTATAAGTAATGATATATTATTACAAAAATACACGAGATGTACTATCCCAAAAAGAGACCTTGATAACATTTTATAAAATTACAACTTTAATACAATGCAGACACACATTTTACATTTTATTAAAGTGAAATTTTAAAAATCTTTAAAGACAAATATAGTGGATAAATAGTCGTAAAAATATTTTTTACATAAAAATTTAAACATAACTGGTTTTTCTTTTTGTTTTGTTTCCATGTAATCTGTAAAATATTTTGATTTTAGTATTTGATATATCATAAACATACAATTTTTGTTAGCATAGATTATATCATATGGGCGATGAATATAAATAGTATCGTCTTTTAACGGATACATAATTTGTAAAGTGCGTTTCGAGGTAAAGTATTTCTGATTAAATTGTATAATAATATCTAAGTTTTCTGATATCTTGACACCATTTGATTCGTTTGAAAAAACTTTATCTAAAATAGTTATAACATTTTCGTGAAATACTTTTGATAAATTATTATTTAATTTATGATCTGATTCTATAAATTGTATAGAATCTGGGTATGTTATTAAAGTTTTCTCCGTATCATTGTTTATTATTATATTCATTTTATATTGTTTTACGAATAAAGACAAATCATCATTTGTATTTTTTATGTTATTTTCATTTAAGAAATAAATTCCTATATTAGGTAAAGTCAGGTTTAAGTTTTTATGTTGATATATGGTAAGCTTTGCTTCATCATCTATTTTTGAATTGTAATATAATAATATTTTTGATTGTTTATCTATATGTATCCCAGTACTTATTGATATTTGTGATAAGATATGATTGTATTGTAAAATACTATCTAAAACATTGAATATATTTAGGATGTTTAAATTTACTATAAAGTCTTGTATATTTTGAATCTTGTATTGTGATATAAGTTGTTCAATAGTAGTTGTAAAAATCACGTATTTTTTTATATTAAAACAATTATTCCCTTTGATATTTAAATCATCTTCAGGTATCCAATAATTATGATTTGATTTATCATATAACAATAATGTTTCACTTGATATTTTTGATTTTACTAAAGCTTTAGATATCAATATAACATTTTGTTTACGTAAATTTTTAATAATATCTATAAATTCGTTTCTAGGTTCTATTAATAGAATTGGCGAGTCGTCAGAGTTATTTAGACAATTTGGGGTATAACCATACATTATTTTACAATGGGGTAATATCATTAGTCTTAATTAATTTAAGTTTATATAAAATAAATTAAAAAAATTTATAATATAAACATTAAATTAGAAAATGTCAAATAAATCTTTTGGCAATGGCAATGACACATTACCTTCTATTACGTCTTTACACGAAGAAAAGACATTAAAAGAATCTTCCAAAAATGACATTTTTAAAATAGTTTTAAATAAGATAATTCAAAAGATTATTTATACAAATAGGCATACCGAACAAACATATATTATATTTGAAATTCCTCAAATTTTAATAGGATATCCTCAATACGATATGAAATCATGTATATTATACATTATGAATAAATTAAATGAAAATGGATATATGGTTGATTTTGTTGATCCATTTTACTTGTATATTGACTGGGGAAGTACTTCTAAAACAAAACAAATGAATAATACTACACAAAATACATTATCATTAAAACATAAAGACAAATTGCAATCTCAAACTCGTAAATTATTAGAACGTTTTCCAGAAATAGAATTTATATACGAAGACCAAGTTGCAAAACGCCGTTTAAAAAAAAATAAAAAAAAATAAAAAATTTTTACAGTTTACAATGAATATCTTATGAGATGAGTAAGTTATGGAGTAAACGCTCAAGTATTATTAAAAATTTATATAAAAAGTACAATAGTAAAAAAAAAGATTTACAAGAATATATTTATATAGACCCGGATTCAGATCTTGTTTCTGATTCAGAACCCGAAACTCCCTTTGGGAGTTTAATTTATAAGATTATAGAAAATCCAGATACAGATATTAAAAACGTGATTTATGGATTTATAAACAAACATTATATACTTGTAGGTAATAGTAATACAGTTAACGTATATTCAAATGAACTACTTGATTGTTTGTTAAAAAACAGTGTATGTGTAATATTTCTCCCAAAAGATAACGAACAATTAAATGATACGATAATAGGTTTAGCATTTTTTCATAAGGACTATTTTTATTCAAAAGGAAATTCTGAAATAACAAATCAAATACCGTATATAAATGTAAAATTATTATGTTTATCTACTGATTTTTACAATATTCATATTCTAAAATTTATGATAAAATGCATTGGTAAAATATACACTATGAAAAACAACGAAACGATAAAATATATAATTTATAAATTAAGACGTCCTATATCATTATCTTATTTTTGTAAAAAAAGTTATTATTGCAGACCTATTAATATAGATCATACGATTACGAATCAGAATAGTAGTTTTAATTTTAATAACATTATTGATAGTAATTTACCATTAATAAAAAAACTATATAATACATTTAGTTATCCTACATATTTTGTAAATGATTTTCATTTAGAATTTTTTTTAGATTTAAAGGACCTCAGTCACGATGAAAAGACATCATTTGTAAATACAATTTTTAATTTAGTAAACAATTATAAATCCAGTAGTTATACTATTTACAAAAGCGATACTAAACAAGATATAGAAGAAATGTTATCAAATCCCAATTTTTATAAATTTATTATTAGAGATCAGAATAATGTTATTAATAATTTTATTTGCTTGTATTCTTGTGACATATACTATGATACAAAGTGTAAAAACGCTATTGTTTATAGTATCGTTTTAGAAAATTTATCATTAAGTTATTTGTCGTATATATTAGAATATATTTCAGAATATTGTTACAATAATAATCTTTGCGATATGATTATTCTAGATAATTTCGTTGACATTACTGGATACAAAATATATAAGTTATCAAGGTTTCATCTTGATTGTTATTATTATTGTGAACAATTTGACATTAAAACAAAACCTTGTAAAAATGGTTTAACAGCATTATAATAATAAATATAATAATAAATATAATAATAAATATAATAATAAATATAATAATAAATATATATTATACAGTTGTAATATATATTTATTGTTTTTTTTTTCATTGTGTATTTTAATGGATAGAGAGTATTTGATAATAGATAATCACACTGGTAAAAATGGAGATGTTGCCGAATTTAAAGAATGTGATGGAAAAATGTTAGTAAAACAATTTGCTGGTATAAACACTGATAATTTTATAATAAAAAAGTACAATGGTAAAAGATTAGAATTTTCATTTTTCAAGTTAAATGGAATATACTATATTAATATAAATGGATGTCATATAATAGATTATAAACATTTTGTTAATATTCAACATATCTCTCAAGTAGAAGAAAATGTAAAAATAAAGAACACTTATGTAGGAGAAATATTATTAATTAATTGTGACATTGATATAGTTCATAAAGCTCTAACTATAATGTCAGATTGGATGAAATCCAAACAACACGCTTTGGCTGATTTTATGTATTATATGTTTCATTAATACTAAAATACGTAATTTATAATCAAGGCTAATATAATAATTGCGAATTGAAATGTATATAATGTTTTTTTATAACCTTCCGAGTCTTTACCAATTCCATAATCTCTAGGTTTACCATTTGGTTTAAATAGTATATTTGGTTTTACTATATAAATGATTACGATTGCCATTAATAAAAAAGGTAATTGTCTTATAAACTTATCGTACGACATTGCATTCATTCTACTTATTATTTATATAGAAATTAATTTTCATATAAAAATTAATTTTCATATTCTTCTTAATAAACAAGACATTATTTTAAAAAGCATCTTCTTCTTCAGAGATTTCAGAGAAGACACTCTGTATTTCTCTATATTGTTGGTCAAGGTTTTGAATGGGACGTTGTAAAAAATTACTTAGACTTTCAACGGTACCTGAACTCATCAATAAGTTTATATAATCTACAACTACATTATCTGGGTTTATAGATTGAAGCATCGAGGATATTGATTCAAGTAAATTACGTGTTAATAATTGTGGATATCTTGTAATTAAATAATCAAAAATCCTCACATCTTGAATAAGATATGGATCAACAAATGCATAAAACCACATTTCTGTACGAAAAATATCGTCTGTGTTTGTTATATCAAATTGTAGTTCTTCAATAAAATATCTTAAAAAATTAATGTTTTTATGTATAATAGCTAATTTTATAGCTTCTTTTATATCAAATTGTGGGTTTTCAATAAAAAAATTCAAAATATCAAAACGATTATGTATAATCGCCGATGCAACACCACCGTCTGTAATATTTGCACCATTCTCAATCAAAAAACGTGAAACGTCAATACGATTATCTTGCACTGCATACGTTAGCATTTCATTATAATTATTAAATTTACTAAACACGATAATATTATCAAAACTGATAATCGGTTCTACAGCATACATTAACATTTCCTTATAATTGTTAAATTCATGAAGATGACTATCTATTACTGTATACATTAACTTTTCGGGATTATTTAATTGAGGAGACACAATACGAAATCTATTCAACATATATACCATTATACTAGTATAATTATAGTTTTTTTGAAATTGAGTAAAACCATAATCTCGTTTTAATATGTTTTTGTTTATAAAATTTTGATTGCTTTCACATATACCTAGAATTCTTGGATGACTCAAACAAGTATTTACAATTTGCCGACTTTCCATATGCGAAAATAACGTCAAAATTATATCTTCTGGTAAATCCTTGATTTCCATTATTGTATTATATACAATAATAAAAATATATAAAAAAACCAAAATAAAAAATCAAAATAAAAATAATGTATGTATATATTATTTAACTATTAAATGACATTACCAAGTGAACCAGGATTATTAAGAAGATTAGCATATGGTCGTTGTGTCTATTATAGAAATCGACGAAGAAATTTAATTGGTAACAATACCGGTAATATTTACACGCGTAGGAATGCTCTAATACCTCAAGAATATTATGAACCACTAAATGAAAATTTTGAAGAAATTAAAGTACAATTAAGTTTATGTAAACTATTAGAAAATTCAATAGTATGTTTAGGAAATAATGATACGTCTTGTATTATTTGTTTAGATAATTACGAAAAGAAAACGATTACAAGAAAGTTGATTTGTAATCATTCATTTCATATAAATTGTATAGAAACTTGGTTATCAAATGCAACAACGTGTCCTATTTGTAGATTTGATTTAAATGTATAAATCTATAAAATATTGATTAGATTATAAAATATTGATTAGATTATAAAATATTGATTAGATTATAAAATATTGATTAGATTATAAAATATTGATTAGATTATAAAATATTGATTATAAAATATTGATTATAAAATATTTATTTAACAAAATAATATAAATGTATGTTACAACAATAAAACCTAAGAGTATTAATCATTTAAGGGAATCTTTTTTAGTTAATTTCTTGGGCGAAGGAACTCACGGAACAATTGAATTGTATCAATGTAAACAAATTTCCAACAAAGGGTTTTGTGACAAATTATTTGTAGTTAAACGAATAAAATACGAGACAGATTTTCTCGGTTTGAAAATAAAACCTAAAGAAAAAGAAATTGATCGTTTTTACAAAGAATACGAAATAGGAATGATGTTACATCATCCAAATATAAGAAGAACTTTAGATATAGATGTTAATTTTGAAACTATTATTTTAGAAAATTGCGAAGGTATTGATTTGTTAGATTATTTAAACGAATATAATCATTCTGATCATCCCGAAACTCCATTTAGGAGTTTAATAAAATTATTTGGTCAATTAATAGACGCTGTTGATTATTTGCATACGAACAATATTGTTCATTTGGATATCAAATTAGAAAATATAATGATAAATCCAAAAAATAAGATAATAAAATTGATTGATTTGGGTGAAGCAATGTTAGTTGAAGAAAATCAACTCGTTTATGGGTTAAAAGGAACTGAACAATATATGGCTCCTGAAATATTACGCTTATATGATTTCGATCCTAAACGAGCTGATTTGTGGTGTTGTGGAATTGTATTATATAATTTATATTACAATAGAATGCCTTGGAATTTTGCAAAATTAGATAATATACATTATAAAAATCATTTTAATAGTATAAAAAATGGAATATTAATAGAATATATATTCCCAATTAAAAATGATAGAATCAATGAAACGATTATAAAAAAATTATTATTAATGTTATTAAATGTACATCCAGAAAAAAGGAAAAACAGCAGTATGATAAAAAATTATTATAGTTTACTGTTTAAGATGTAATTATTGTAATTTTTTTTTATATATGTATTTTAATAATGAATCAACAAGATTTACCGGATTTACCTGTATTTCATAATGAAATATTTGAAACAACTACTCCTGATATACCATTAGAAACTAGAACCTTGCAAATGATTCGAAAACAAAGAGGTCAAAGATTAACTTCAGAAAAAGTTGATAATATGGAATCACCAGGATCTCATATTTTAACAACAGACGACGATGATTTAAGTGATAGTAATACAAGATATCTATTTAAGAATTTATATGGGGAAACATTATTGACATCTTTGTTTTTTTCTAAATTGAATATTCTAAATATTCAAAACGTAATCAAATTTAATGTTCATAAGGAAACAAATTATATAATAGATAAACAATCAATGAACGAATTGATGATTATTATGCGAGCAGTATTTTTAGAATACAGTAGACATCCAAAATTGATTACACCAGATATGCGACAAAATGAAAAGGACATTTTATTAATGAAATATAAAATGGAAGTAAGTAGATTAAATACAATTGTTATAAATCAAGTTGTACCAAACATTGTATCACAATTACAACAATATGTAGATTATCTTAGAGATGCAAGTGAACAACCTTATTATATGGACAAACCCAAAAACGTAAGTATAAAAGGACAAAAACAATATAGAAGTATAACACAAGTATTAACTGGCAGCGATTTGTAATCGAATAGATTAAAATGTTCAATAAAAAATTGAACATTTTATTTATAAATTAAAATATAATGACTCCTGACCAACGTGAAAATAGAAATAAACGTGCGAGGGAATATTATGAAAAAAACAAAGAAGTTTTAAAAGAACGTAATAATCAACGTTCTAAAGAGTATTATAAAGAAAATAAGGATATCATTTTATCCAAATTAGGTAATGAAGACAATAAAAAGAGATTAAAAGAGTATAACAAACAATATTATGAAATAAACAAGACCAAGTTATTGGAAAAAAATAAAACTAAAACATTAAGTGATACAGAAATAGAAGAAAGACGAATATATATGAAAAATTATCGTGAACGTAAGAAAAAAGAAATGACACTTGAAGATATCGAAAAAAGAAAAGAGTATATGAGGAATTATAGGAAACAAAAGTTACGTTAACAAACACCTTTTGAATTTTATTTTAAAAATTTATTATATACTTATAATAATATATATAATAAATGTTGGTTGAACTAATTGAAAATCCTATATTCATTTCTGTATTTTTGTTATCGATGTTTTTTGTTTCAGGTATTAATAAAATTTTTAGTTTTCAAGAAACAGTAGATAGCTTAACAAACAAAGTACCATTTAGTACTTTAGTTAATACTTTGGCATTAGTGTTAGTTATATTACTTGAAATAATAGCACCACTACTTGTTATATATTATTTTATAACAGGTAATTATAAAAAATACGCTTATTACAGTGTTATAAGCTTATGTATTTTTACTATATTAGCAACGATACTATATCATCCTCCAAAATTTTTATATAAAAAATCATTAGGTTTTTGGGCTAATATGACATTAGTTGGAGGATTATTACTGTTAGCTAAATGTATTAATCAGCGCGATAAAATTACAATGATTTAATTTTTGTAGAATATTTGTAAACTACAAGTTCTCCATCTCTCATAACTTCTTTAGAGTCATTTACTTTAGAAACTTTATATTTGTAAATCTTATGAGATGACCCACTTGTTGTTTCCCTCAAATGTACTTGCAACGAAAATCGTCCAGATTTTTTATGATTTCTATAGTATTGAGAAAATGCTTTTTTAGCAGCATCTGCTGGTTTTTTACTAATATACCTTCCTCCAGAAGTTCTTAGACGTTTTCCAGACATATAAAATGCCTCTACTGTAAAGGATCTATCTGTATTATCCATTTTATACAATATATAAATAAATTAAATTTTTATATATTTTTACTTGAATTCAACTTCACTGGGTTTTATTAGATTGTATTTCTTGTTTAAGTAAATGAACTTGTGTTTTTAATTCTTTAACACATTCTAATAGAATAACAGAAATTTTTTGATAATCTAAAGAATAAAAACCTCCTTTTGGACATCTTGTAAATTCTGGGAAATCAGAAACAAAATCTTGTGCAACAAAACCAACATATGGTGTATTTGATTCGTCATCTTTATATATATATTTAATAGTTCTTAGATTGTCAATTTTATTTAAAATCGAGTCATTCGCGTTTTTGAAATTTGTTATATTGGTTTTTAGACGTATATCAGATGAACTCGTAACGGTACCCCCTACATATAAATCTCTTGAAATACTACCTCCGCCTAACACAGTTAATGATCCTCCACTTCCTATACCTAAACCATTTTCAGTAGATAATATTGCTAATGTATTTGATCGAATATTATTTCTTACATTTATAGAATCTCCTACGAACAACATTTTCCCTACTGCAGCTCCACCATTTGTTAACAAACTACCACCATTTGTAATAGAAAATGCATCAACTGTAGATCTGATTGTAATACCACCATATGCTAATAATGAACCATTACTAATATCAATTGATGGATTGGTTGAAGTAAGAGTCAAGGTTGCAAATGTACTACTAGTTCCTGACATATTTCCATTTACATAAAGATCTGTTACGACACGCATAGATCCATTAACATCAACTTGATAATTAGGATCAGTTGTGTTTATACCAACATTTCCTCCAGATGTGTAAATATTACCAATGGTGTTGGAATTTCCAATAGCCATTAAACTTGTGGTAGATAAGATCGTACCAGTTGTTAATTCACTAACATTTAATGTATTTAAAATAGATTTTCCTGTGACAAAAATGGATCCGAATGTAGAAAGATTACCCGTTATCGATTCTGATATTATACCTGAAGAGATTAAAAGTTCACCAATTGTAACAGAACCTACGAATTGTGAATCTCCTGTAACATACATATCAGATACTCCAATTGTTCCATTTACATCTAAATTATAATTTGGTGCAGAAGTTCCTATTCCTATATTACCAGAACTATTGATTCTCATACGTTCGGATCCAATTGTATAAAAGTAAAGGTTACCATCTGTTACATTAGGTGTTTCTGATGCTAGTACTTTAGTTGTTTGTGCAATGTCAATAACACCACCTAAAGATCCCCAAGCATCACCCGGACCATAACCTTCGAATTGCTGTGTTTCAGTATTATAACGAATATAACCTTGTTTCGCAGGGTTTGGTCTCGAACCAATATCTCCATCTGGTATTTTCATTATTGGACCTCCTACAAATAAACTTTTACCGATGCTTACACCACCTGCTGTTAAAATACTACCACCTAACGTAGAAGATAATGATTCTGTAGTATTATTAATTGTAATACCTCCAGATGAAACGATAGCTCCAGTTGTTGTGTTAAGTGAATCTTTTGTAGAAACGATTGATAAGTTATCTATTTGACACTTTGCGCCTATATAAACATCTTTTTTAATAGATGCACCTCCACTAATAGTAAAAGATCCTCCATTATTAACATCCGATGAATTTGTTGAATCTAATATATTTAATGGATTTTTAAAATTAGTAGTTCCATTGTACGAAATTGATAATACCAAACCAATATTTGAATTAGATATTCCAAAATTACCAGATCCTATAGTATCTATACTTTGACCAATTTTCCATGATGTATCCGAATCAGTATTAGATGCAAAGTTATTTAACGAGTAAAATACAATTTCAGTTGATAAACCATTTGTTTTTGGAGCAATTTGAATCTGTGACGAATCACTTCTTGATAAAATTTTGTCATTTATACCCATACCTCCATAAACAACTAAACTTGCTGTTTGAGAACTTGTTGTTGGAGAAGTATTTACTATAAATGTCTGACCACCTATATAAACATCCTTTGCAAAAGCACCACCACCTGCTATACTTAAGGCACCACCTGCTGTAATACTAGAAGAATTCACTGTAGTTGATATACCAAGACCTCCAGTTATAAAAATTGCACCTGTTGTGTAACTTAAACTAGCTTGTGTACTATCAAAGTTAATATTCCCAGATGGTTCATTTAAACTGATAGTACCATCTACATATAAATTCCCTGTAATACCAATTCCACCTCGTATTTGTAAAGCACCAGATGATGCATTAAAACTTTGTGTAGTACTAGTTATAATAACATCGTTTGTAAATGTTGCTTTTGAATCATCTATTGTTAATCTAGGTGTTATTCCATTAGGAATATAATTTAAAGTACCGTCTTGTAAAATTTGCATTGTTAACGAATTGTTACCAACATACATATTTATATTTCCATTTAACACATTCCCAGCATACAAATGCAAATTTCCATGGTTAGCAACATTATCATTCCCATATAATATAACTTTACTACCATTTCCATCATTCCCAAAAGACCCTGAAAATCCTAAAAACCCATTACTAGTACCAATTGTAGTATTGACACCAATAAAACTATTGTTATTCATTGTTAAATTTGATGACATATTTGATGTAGAATTGAATCCTATTCCTAATTTTGTACCTATGAAAACATTACCTGCTGAAATGTCTTTATTAAAAAATGTATTACTATTATTTGTAACATCTGAATTTACAACTAAATCATTATTTTCATTAAATGCTATAATATTTGCACGAGATGTGCCTGTACTATCTAACCATTTTAAATATTTGTTGTTATCTATAGTTAGGTTGTCCTTAAAATTATATGATGATGACATTATTACAATAAACTTGTAAAAAAAGTTTCGTCAATAAACTAAAAAAATACGAATTCATACTACTTTTTCAAAAATTGAATTTTTTTTTAATTACAATTTGATCACTTATGATGATTAAAACCAGTTTGACAAAATTATATTATTGTGTAGGTTGCGAAACAAAATGCACCATTAATCCTAAACATTACTGCACAATATGTTATAAAAAATACTGTGAAGACTGTTATTATGATGAAATATACGAGGACGATATGTGTAACGAATGTTTTAATGATATGGAAACGTGTTCAAAGATAGAATTAGATAAGACTTTCTAATAAATGTAAGTAATCGATATATAAAATAAATAATATATTTTGTTTGGGAAAAAAGAAATATATAAAAAACACGGTAAGAAACGTGATAGAAAAATAGAATTAATTAATATAAAAAAAAAATATTTTTATATTACATAAAATGAATAATAAAAATAGAAATTTGACAATAATGTTTATAGTTGTAGTAGTTGTAGCTTTTTACTTTTTGTTTTTAAAACAAAAAGAAGGTTTAATTAACATTGACGAGTCCCCAGGACAGACACCAGATGAAATATATTTCTATGCAACTTTTATATTAGATCAACGTCAAGACATTCCAGTAGAAGAAAGAAATATAGCCAAAGAGTTTCTTCTACACTATGCAACATTTGGTGAAAGAAAAAAAGAAGTTGAAAAACTTTTACCCAAATTTGGATACTTAAATGAAAAATATACAAAGATGTTAAATGATTTTGGGTTTCTCATACCACCTGAAAAGCAAACCGAAGCTACTAGACAAATCAGAAAGGATATTGAGAGAGAGTTGAGAGAGAAGAAAGAAGCAGCAATGATACCAAAAGGACCATTAGGGCCGATGATACGAATGATAGAAATGCAGATGAAAGATATACAGATGAACGAGGAGAAGTACAGGAAAGAGATACAAATGAACGACATGCGAATGAGAGAGAGACAGATGAGAGAAGTAGATGAGTTGAAAAAAATAAGTGATCCAAGAGAGAGAGATATGAAAGAGAGACAGTTGAGAGAGTACCACATGAAAGAACAAGTACAGATGAGAGAAACAGTAGAGAGAGAAATTAGACAGATGGGCGAGGAGAAGTACAGGAAAGGGGTACAAATGAGCGAGATGCAAATGAGAGAGAGACAGATGAGAGAAGTAGATGAGTTGAAAAAAATAAGTGATCCAAGAGAGAGAGATATGAGAGAGAGACAGTTGAGAGAGTACCACATGAAAGAACAAGCACAGATGAGAGAAACAGTAGAGAGAGAAATGAAACAGATGAGAGAGCCAGCAATGACACCAATGCCAGCAATGCCAGCTATGACACCAATACCAGCAATGACACCAATGCCAGCAATGACAGCTATGCCAGCACCAATGCCAGCAATGAAAGCTATGCCAGCAATGATAATGTGTAAAGCAGATGGTACTTGGAGTAATAACTCACCTGTAACACTTGGTACAGTTATTACAAGAGCATGTCCAACAGGTGGTTTTCAAACAGCGACATGTAGAGCAGATGGAGGTTGGGATAGTGATGGTAAGTGCTCAAATCCGACAGTAATGCCAGCAATGACACCAATACCAGCAATGACACCAATACCAGCAATGAAAGCAGCATGTGATTTTGATCCTAGAAAATATGCAGATGCATACCCAGACTTAAAAAATGCTTTTGGTTATGATGAAGCTAAGTTAAAAAAGCATTATTATGATTATGGTATCCGTGAGAATAGATCGCCTTGTGGTAATATGCCAGCAATGAAAGCTATGCCAGCAATGATAGCACCACCTATAAATGCTAACCCTGGAGATGCTATTTCTTGTATTGGATATAATCCTAAAGGTGCAGGTGCCATATATAGATACGATGGTAATAAGGCTATGAGACATTATCCTAATCCTAGTATAGCAAGTTCGTGGGATCCAAATTGGGGATCTGGAGCTAATAGAAAAATTGATTGTACAGGATTTACATTAGGTCCTGATGTTGCAAAGAGATAATTTGTAAAGAAATCAATGTATAATGTATAATGTTTACTTTTATTTAAATAATATAGGGGCTATATCTCCTGCTAAAATCGCAAGTTGTTTATCAAAAAGTATTTCTTTTGCAAACGTTGGACATATTTCACTTACTTTTTGTGTGGCGTCGTCTTGAATACTTGTAATTTTATTTTGATAATCTATAATATTTATACCAGTCCATTTATGTATATCTTCGTTTGTAAAAACATCTTTTATAGCCCATAAATAACCAGAAGCATAATTTGCGTGAAGTAAAGCTATTAATGGACTTTTATCCTGTTTACTTGCAATAGCCCATCTTGAACATCCTCTTATTAATGTTTTTATTATAAAAGAATCTCTTTTATTGTAATTTGTATTTATCGTAACATAGACAAATAATACAAATATCGCGATTATCCCAAGAATTACATTTGTGTTCATTTATATATAAATAAAATATATAAATAAAATATATAAATAAAATTATATATATAAATAAAATTAAAGCAAAATATGGATGTCCTTCAGACTCGTATCTCGCCTGGATTGGTTCTTTAAATGCGGCTTTACGCTTGTGTATGTAAAATTAGTTAAATCGAGATGTATTTTTATACTATTTTTTTCAATGTATATTATAAATGAATATATTGTCATTACCATTGGAGATAAATTATAATATAATGGATTTTTTAGATGCATTTGATATATTAAATTTTTCAAAGGTATTGAATATAAGACCTAATTTGAAATATTATAATACGATAGATAATAAAATAATAGACTATTGTAATGGAAACAATTCTTTTTATTTGATTATAAAAAATATAATTCGTGATTTGGGTTTAATAGATTATGATATATTATATATGTTTAGTTCTATATTGCATATAATTCGAAAAACATCGAAATACATGGATATTCTCGGTTTTAATACGTATATTTTTAATTTATACAAAGGTACAATGTATATATCTAGATATTCTATACCTATTATACATTGTGATACCCAAATTATTAATGCTCATTATCCTGAGGTAGAAACCTTACAATATTATTTAGAGAAATATATGAATTTTGTAAGTGATATACATAATAGGAATACAAATAGTATAAACTATGTTGTAAAAAATTATCATATAAAAAGTTTGTTAAAAAATGAATAAACAATCATTTAATTACCAATGTATTGTTTAAAAAAACGTACATTGTATAATTTGTTTAATGTGTATATTTTATGTAAAAAAATGAATATAAACGCGTATTTTTAATTTAAAATTAAAGTTTTAATTATATAATAATGACTGAAAGAATTTTTGAGATAAAGACATTAAAAAGTGTAATTGTGAAAAATTTGTTTGAAGTTATCAAACCTTATATAAAAGAGACTAATATAGTTATTAATAAAGATTGTATAAAGATATCTACACTGGATACATCAAAGGTGTCATTAACATATGTAAAGTTGGATGCTAGTAAATTTGAAAGTTATACTTGTGAAAAACCAGTGGTTCTTGGTATAGACACGAATACATTTTTCAAGACGATTAAATCTGCAAATAGAAGAGAAACGATTACTTTATATATGAATAAGAATGATGAAGATAAATTGGGTATTGAATTGGCTGATCCGTTTATGGGAAAAGTAAAAGATTATAAAATTCCTTTATTGGCATTGGATGACAAGGTAATTAATATATCAGAGATGGAATTTGATTATGTAATTAATATGCCATCGTCTCAGTTTCAACAAATTGTAAAGGATATTCAATTGTTAGAAGGTAAAGTTATAGAAATTAAGAGTGTTGGTAAACAATTGATTTTTGAGTGTAATGATGGGTTAGCTGAATTTAAAACGGCGATTTGTGAAATTGATGACAAATTGAATAAAGATCAGAAAGCTTTGTTGCAACAAAATGGTGAAGATATTAAATCGATAAAATTTGAAAAAACTCACGATAAAATTGTTCAAGGTAAATTTAAATTGAGTCATTTAATGAATTTTATAAAAGCTTCACATCTATGTGAGAATATGAATATTTTGTTAACAAATGACAAACCTTTAATCTTGGAATATTTTGTTGCTGATTTGGGTATTTTGAGATTCCTACTTATGTCTCACACTGACGGATAAATGGATAACGAGTGGTGAATGTGATCAAAGTGAACAATAGATTTTTATAAAAAATAGAATTATTTGTTTAAAATTAACATTTATATTATTGTAAATTTGTAATAATATGGATATAAAAGAAAATAGTTTAGAGTATAACAATAATAAATCTATTTCTTCGATTAAGAGTACGAATTCTGCGTCAAGAAAAAATTCTAAAAGGACATCTAATAAAATTGATATAGAATCAGAGGATATATCTTTGTCGCAACTAGAATTATTAGCAAATAAAAAGAAATTAAATCACGAGGAGCAGGTATCTATTAAACAATCGGTAGAAGATGTTAGAATGGAGAGTATTAAAAAAAAATCTATAAGGAGTAGTAGTTCAGTATCAAGTTCTACTACTAGTTCATCAGATAGTACAAAAAGGAAAATAAGAAAGGAAAAGGTTATACAAAGGGAAAATAAAAACGATGATATTAGGAGAGAGAAGAGTGAATTGTTATTTAAATTTAGTAAATTAAATATAAAGGGAAAATGGAGTTCTTTGAAATTGGATATGAATAGTACTTTAGACGATATTAAAAACGAATATGAAAGGGTAAAAAACGAAATACAAACAGAGAGGTCAGTTGCATTTTTCAAAAGAATGTTATTATTGGGTGTTCAAGGTGTTGAAATGATGAATACTAAATTTGATCCTATGGGTGTTGATTTAGAAGGTTGGAGTGAAGCTATGGGTTATTCTATGGAAAATCAAGAATATGATGAAGTTATGGCTGAATTATATGAGAAATATAAAGGACGTGGACAAATGTCACCTGAAGTAAAATTGATATTTATGATTATCAGTTCAGCTACAATGTTTACTATATCTAAGAAGATTACGAAAATGGATAGTAGCAATGCATTTGCTTCTTTTATTGGTAATTTAGTTGGTAGTAAAAATAATCAACAAGTTCCTCAACAACAACAATACCAACAACAACAATACCAACAACAGCAAGTTCCTCAACAATACCAACAACAATATCAGCAACAATACCCACAACAAATTGTTTTAGAAAATTATAAAAGAGATGCTATAACAGAAACTACAGATGATGGATTGCCATCTAAAATGAAAGATCCGGATAATATTCAAGATGATATTGATTTAAATAACATTTTAAAAACAATGAGGGAAAGAAAAAATGAAAAGGAACGTCAAGAAGTAACAGAAACTACAGATGATATATTAAAGAGTATACCTATGACTCAAAAAAGAGGTCGTGGTAGACCAAAAAAATCAAATAATAGTCTTCGAATGATGTAATAAACGTATAACGTATAAACAATGGATTTTATGTATTGTAATTTTAATTTTCTATTACAATTTTATCTTTTTATTTTTTCATCTACTAGTGTAAAGACGGCTTTTGTTAAAAATGCACTTGTTATGACATTTGGGTCTATGTTTATTATATTAGCACCATAAACCATTGTTATATAGAATAGAGAAAATTTTATGATATTTTGGGAAGTTGTATCATTGGCATTTGTAATTTCGAAATATATAAAAGCTAAAACTAATGCTTTAATGATATGTGATAAAAAAGTTTGTGTTAAAAAAGTTTGTGACATCTTATTCTAATAAATAATGTAGAAAATAATTTTAGGTAATATGTAAAATTATTTTCAGATATAATAATAAGAAGATGAGTTATTCATATATAAAAAGTGTTTTCCCAAACTTTGAAAATTCAAATAAGGTATATGATGAGACTTTATATACGAATATAAATAGTTCATTGTACAATGAAGTTAATGTACAGCAAGTAAAACCTTTAGAATATAATAAAGAATATAATAAAGAAAATAATAGAGGTGAGAGTTTTATCTTACCATCAGATAAGCTACTTGAAAATTTAACAAATGTAGATCAAGATAACACTGTTGCATTTCAATCGCAATATTCTGAACAAAAAACACCCACAATATCCCAGACTCGATTTGTAGAATCACAACAATTTGATTGTGATACACACGTTAAACATATATTAGATTGTAAACAATGTAGAATGTTAGCTATAAAACATTTGAGTATAGAGAGTGACAAATATAGAAATGAAGAAATGATGGAATTGGCTTCGTATGTTATTTTTGGTATGTTTATATTATTATTGATAGATTCATTAAAAAAGAACAAGCTTTAGCTTAAACAAAAAAATAATATAAAAAAAGAATGGAATGATTTTGTCATTCCATTCGTTCTTATGTGTCTACATTTATCAAGTACGTATTTTAATAAATAATAATTTATTAAAACATTTTAAGATGGATATTGATGAAAATGATTTATTAGCGACTAATACATTTGTTCCTATACCTGAATTGAAAGGTGAAGTTTCATCAGAAAATTCTTATGAATTTAAACGTTATTATGAAAAAGAACGTAGTTTAAATGAAGAAAGGAGATTGCGGGATAGTATTGATAGGATGTCTATAAGAAGTATTAATTTAACTGAAGAAAACGATGATAGTAACTTGACGAATACAAATGTGTTTTCAAAAAAAATTGGAAGTGGTAGTATTAAAAGTGGTGGTAATGTAGAACAAAAAAGACGAACTAAAGAAATATTAACATATGTGAGTATAGATTCGCGAGATAGAGATAAAGTGTTATATGAGAAACCGAGTGATTTTAAGATTTTTTTGGGGAAATCTTTTTATAATATTAAAAGTATTCGTTTAGCAAGTATAGAATTCCCGAATACGAATGCTGTTATTAATACGTCAAATCATGCTATATATTGGACAAATCAAGAAGATATTACTTTGAATAAAATTAATGCTATTACAGAGACATATCCGGAATACTATGTTCAATTAAGAACTGGTAGTTATATATCGACTAGTTTACAGATTGAAATGTCAAATAAATTATCAAGTGTAAAGCGTAAAGATAAAACAGGTGATTATCATTATTTTATAGTTACATTAGATATAGATACAGATGTTGTTACTTTTATATCTTTGATTCTGAAACAATTATCGAATAATTCTCTTCAAACATCTGAAAATACATCTGTTATTCAGGTTACATTAACAGATCACGGTTACGATGATGGTGAAATTATTTATTTACAGGGTGCTAAGACTATTGCTGGTATACCTTCTACTACACTAAATACGGCTCATAAAATAACTAAAATTAATAATAATATATTTAGATTTGAGATAAATATAAAAGCAGCAGAGACATTACAGGGTGGTGGTAATACAGTTAAAACAGGAAGAATTGCTCCTTTTAAATTTTTATTTGGTGAAAAAAGTACAACGATTGCTCCTAATATAGGTTTCCCTTTAGAAAATAGTTCAGATTTAATAAAAACGTATATAAAGTCTATTACGAATTTATATCAAGCTACAATAGTAACTAAAACTCCACATAATTTATCAAATAGTTCTTTAGGTTCGATTTGTACTATCTTTTCCAGTGGAACAACACCTTCTGTAAATGGTAATAAGAGAATTACACAGATATTATCTTCAACGTCATTTAATATTTTAATAGATGAAGTATTATTAAATGATAGTGTCAATACAGGACAAATAACTACTTCATCCTCTACTTATGATATTTTTTCTATATCCAAGAGTATTAGCAATACAATTTTAGTGTCTACATTTGGAAAACATAATTATACAACAAGTAATATAGGAAGTAGTGTTACATTATACAATACAACAACTACTCCGACATTAGATGATACTTATACCATATTTAATGTATTTGAAGATACTAGTTTCGTCATTCCAGGGTCTTTGCCAAGTGGTGGTTCTAGTCCACCAGGTGGTTCGATAAGAGATGCTGGTTTAGATGGATATATATCTAGAAATAATCCTATAACTACACATACAATATTAATAACTGGTGTAACTATAGGCGCATCTACAACTATGTTTACTTGTCCTAATCACGATTTAAAAGTGGGTGATACAATAAGGTTTAAAAATTTCAAGTCTATACCTAATATATCATTAAATAATCAAACTGTATTTGCTATTCCTAATAACGATACTATTGTTTTAAACGTTGCATTAAATTCTTATATTAATGAAGATATTGAATTAGGTAATTCTTTTATAAAAACAGGTTTAGCAACTATATCTTTTCCTTATCACGGATTTAATAAGATTATAAGTATACAAAATACAGATGGGTTTCCTACTGGACAAACATATGGTAATCTAATATTAGTACAAACTCAATTGCCTCACAATTATGAAAACAACGAAATGGTACGTTTAGCAAACACAAATACAACACCAAAGCCTATAGATGGAGGATATAATATAACTGTGAACACATCAGATACATTCACTATCCCATATAGTTATCCAATAACATCGTCTGGAAATAGTGGTATAACGAGTTTTAATCAAGATTTTTATTTGTATGGTGTCAAATCAATAGGAGGTCTGAGTCCAAATAATATTAACAACAAATTATTTACGGTAAGAGATATAATAGATGAAAATACATTTACTTTTTATAATCAATTCGATCAAGCAAGTGTTGACGAACAAGGTGGTGGAAATACTGTTTATATAAGTAGTTTATTACATGGTTTTAACGGTAATCAAAGTAATACGAAAATAAACGTTCTTAATCGTTCGATTAATTTACAAGGGGAAAATTATGCATTTTTATGTTGTCCTCAATTAGCAACTATGATGAATACAGGTGATGTGAAAAACGTTTTTGCAAGAATAAGTCTAGATCAGTCACCTGGTAGTATGGTATTTTCATATTTAAGTAACCCAAAAATATTTGATAATGTACCATTAAATCAATTAAACGAATTAGAATTTTCTATAATAAATTTTGATGGTACACAATATGAATTTTTTGATTTAGATTATTCTTTTACTCTTGAAATCACAGAAGTTGTTGATATAACAGATGGTTTCCAGATATCTAGTAGGCGTGGTATTACTGATAATTAATAGGTACATTTCATATTCTAATTAAAATTTTTTATAATAAATTGATTTTAAAAAAGTTATTATAAATTTATTAGAGGTATATGCAAGATCGTGACGTAATTGCTTATTTATCAAAAAGAGGTTATGTAATTAAAAAAGAATCTTTATCAATAGATGAAATAGTATATTTAAAAAATAATTTACTAGCACGACCTTTACAAGATGAGAAATACAATACATTTAATAAGATAGATCCGACTTATCCAATTTATACAGAAACTAAAAATAAATTGTATATTCCTAAGATGTATGGTATAAAAAGATATGGTAATCCTAATAAATTTTTACAAAATTATATAGGTAAAAAGTGGGAAGCGACAGATTTGAATTTTTCTGCAAAATTGAATGATAACCAGATAGAACCAGCAAATGCTTTATTGTTATCTTGTCGTGAAAATGGTGGTGGGATTTTAAAGGCTGCCACAGGTTTAGGAAAGACGGTGATTTGTATAAAAGTTATATCAGAACTTAAAGTAAAAACAATTATTGTGGTAAATAAAATTCCTCTAATGCGCCAATGGGAATCTGAATTACGACGTTTTATCCCAGGTATAACAATAGGGTTTATACAAGGTCAGAAAAACGTATCAGTTGAAGGTGCAGATGTTGTTATAGCAATGTTACAAAGTTTAGCAAGAGTAGATTATCCTGATAGTTTATTTGACGATTTTAGTCTTTTAACAGTCGATGAAGTCCATAATACGAGTAGTCGTGTGTTTTCACAAGTTCTTAGTAAATTATGTTGTAAATATACAATTGGACTTTCTGCAACACCAAAAAGAAGTGACGGGTGCGAATATGTATTTAAATATCATATTGGGGATATCGTTTACGAATCTAATTCTACGAGAAATGGTTTACCTCCTATATTAAAATTTATACGTATAGACAGTTCTGAATATAAAGAAATTTCTACTGTAAATAAAATTTCTGGTCAAAATCAAATTCAATTTACATCAATGTTATCAGAATTAACAATGATGCCTAAAAGAAATAAACTAGTTATAGAATTTATAAAAGATTTAGTTTACAAAGATGATAGAAAAATATTAGTATTAAGTGATAGAAGAGAACATTTAAAAGAATTTAAAAGGATATTAGATGAGGATCTTTCAATTACTTTTACATATGGATTATTTTTGGGTCAAATGAAACAAGCAGATTTACAAAGAAGTAGATCCAGTAAAGTCATTCTTGCTACATTTAGTGCTTTTGGAGAAGGTGTATCAGAAAAAGATTTAGATACTCTTATATTGACTACTCCTAAAAAGTTTATAGGTCATTTAAAAACATCTATTAAAGCAGAAAGTGGACGTTTAGAACAAATCGTTGGTAGAATTTTTAGAAAAGACCACGATGTAAAAAATCCTATGATAATTGATTTACATGATAATTTTTCAGTTTACAAAAATCAATCTGCTCAAAGAAAAACTTTTTACAAAGCACATTTTAAAAATGCTTTAACTATATATAATCAAATAAATTTAGATGAGTATGAAATTGAAAATATAAATACATCTTGTGTAAAACAAACAAAAACACACAGTGTTAACCAATTTGAAAACGAAACAGAAATGGATAAAACAAATGAACTAATTTGTGTTATAGAAGACTAGAATAAATAAGAGACTAGAATAAATAAGGAGACTAGAATAAATAATAATTTAGCGTAGTTATTATTTACTATATTTTTATATTTAGATTTTCCAATCTTGATAACTTCCAACTTCGTATGAACCAACTTTAGACATATCTTGACGTCTAATTGGATAACAAGGAGCTGGTTGTAATTCTTGTTCCTTTGATTGAACTGGAGCAGCAGTTGGAGCTGGAGCTGGAACTGGAGCTGGAGTTTCAACTACAGGAACAACTGAAGTTACTGCAACTTGAACAGCTTCGGAAACTTTTTCAGGGACTCCAGCAACTGGAGTCATAGCTTGCTCAGCTAAAGCTTTTATAGCTTCGACACCAACAGTTGAAGTTGCAGCTGATGCAACAGCATTAGCAATAGGCATAATTGTTTCAGGAGGTACTGGGGTAGAAGATGCAGCTGCTTCAGCTAAAAGTTTAATACCTTCAACTGCTTGAGTTGGAGTTGGTACCGGAGTTGGAGTTGGTACCGGAGATGGAGTTTGAGTTGATACAACAACAGTTTCTACTGCAGACATTATTTTTGCAGTATCTCCTGCTTCTGGAGTCATAGCTTGTTCAGCCAAAGCTTTTACAGCATCAACACCTTCTTGAGTGTTTACAGCAGAAACAGCAGTATTTGCTAATGGAACAATTGTTTCTGGAGAAGATGCGACGGGAGATGCTGCTGCCTCAGCAAGTACTTGAACAGCATCAAGTGCAGTTTTATCACCCACATTTTCCATAAATTCCCAAACTGGTTGTTGATTTGCATAATTGACTGTCATTATGAATGCTAAAGATATCAAAATAGATATCGATGGACTAAATTGAGCAGTCCATAAAATCAATGAGAATATAAACAATTTAAAATATTGATTTTCAAATAAATCATAAACTGCCCTTGGAAGTTTTGGTGCAATTCTAGCTGCATATAACACTAACAACAAATGAACAATAGCTTTTACAAATGTAGGTTTCATAGCAGGTGAAAATGTCTTGTTGATTGTTACGTCAAAATCTTTAAGGTATTCCATTTATATTATATTAAAATAAAATAATTTTTTATTTTAGTATATATTTTACAACAATATCACTTTTTATTATTATTTACAACAATATCACTTTTTATTATTTTCACTTTATTTTTGACGTCTTACTTTATTTCCACCACCACCAATTATATTAAGTATATCTAAACATTTATAGTGATCTGTATTAGAACTTTTTATATAATTCCATATACATTCATCAAATTCAAGAATTCTACCATCAGCCTCTTTTAAACTATACATATCAAAAACTTTATCAAACAAACCATCATTCATATATTTGTAAATGATTTTTAAAACTGTTAGTAAATCTTTATCTATTTCTGTTTTAGACTCTTCTAAATATTTAAAAGTAAAACTTTTGGTCCAATCGTCATTCAAGTAATTATTTGCCAGATCATTCTTATATTCCTCTTTATTTTTCAAAATGTATTTTTTTTTATTTTCAAATAAATTTTTGGTTCTTATGTCTAATCCATCATCTACATTTATTGAAACATTCATCTTCATACCATACTTATTTAAAACATTATTAAAACGTTTTAATGTTTCCTTTGATTGTTTAACAATTTTACTTTTTGGTATTTTATTAATTTCACATACTTCTGCGATAATCTGATTAGATTCAATATAATATTCAACTGTTATACGCGGAACACGATAATTACTAAAATCGTGTCCTATACATTGAAATCCTAAATATTTAGCAATACTGGGATCATCGTACAAATTCATAGGATTTTTCCGAATATCTTTATCTACCCACTCGTTTTCTTTATATACAAAGAAACGAGGATATTTAAATTCGTCACTCTTTATTTTTAATTTACCACCGTGTTTATTGAATTTTTCAACAAGAAGAAATATAAATGTTGTGTCATTTTTGAAATTTGTTGATTCGTATAAAAATGCATCACGTGCATCGTGAAAAACTAATATGACATTTACAAGAGCCTCCCAATAAATTGTCGATTTGTATTCTTTAATCAATTCATTTATAAACTCCATAATTTAATATATATTATAATTAATATATAATATAAATAAAAATATTAAATAATATGTTCGTTTAAACAACAACTGTTGTATAAAACTTGACACTGTTTGAAAAAGCAGTTTTACATTTACAATTACTATTACAATTATAAGTACCATTACGTCTAGCTGTTTCAGTACAAAGACTACAATCTAACACAAGAGCTTTTAAAGCTGATGTATAACCAGAACTACATTCATCACCTGTAATAGAATAACCACCATCAACTGCCCAAGATGCTCCAACGTTAACCATTTTCTTATAAGCTCTAATGTAAACACGATCCCATTCTACAGTACTAGTTTTAAATACATTCATCGCATTCCCAATTGCAATATTAGTAGGTGTTTGAGGTAATTTCTTTTGACAAGCAAGACCCAACCAAGCATCATTAACTGTATACAACCATCTTCTAAAATCAAGAGCTTTAGAAAACCAAGAAACGTGTTCAGTTTCTGTATCCAAATCAATTACCAAAGCTTCTGGATTTACAACACCAACAACTGTTGTAATTTCAGTTTCAAACAAATCACCTTGACGTTGACGCAATTCAGGACTTGTAAATTTACACATATTAATACTACGTAAATTCTTTAATTTACTCAATGGCAATGTACTACGCACCGGTGGGTTATTTATTCTAATATTAGGAGAACAAGCATCTCTATAATAAACATTTGACCATTTAAACATTCGCAAATCAGTACACGATTCAGTATATGGATCACATTCTGTACCGTTTGTTCTAGTACATCCTGTATGATCAATCAAAGAATGTGATCCCATAAGAGCAGTCATTTCTTCCATTGTCAAATTTCTATTTCCAGCAAAATTTGAAAAACCTGTTGTATTCATGTCTGCAGGAGCCAAGGCCTTTGCAGGATTTGGTACAATTTTATCAAAACGTCCAACTAAAAATGGCTCTACAGTCTTATCAATCGTATCATATGATATAATTGTAGGTCCCCCTTGATATTCTGTAGCAACAGCACCACATACAGCAACTACATCAGCAACCGAAGTATTATAACGTTTTGCTAATGCTAATGCATTTTTTGACAATAAAAAAGCAAAACTATCATAATTATTTTCCGGTCTTTTAATCTCATCTGCTGTCAAAAAAATAGAACCATCTGCACCACCAAAACCTTCTGAAACAGAAAGTGAATCGTGTGCTGCTGCTCTAATGTAAAAATTACATAAACGTCTATCATAACGACAAGTAGCACGACAACCTGCAATAACACTTTTCCAATCTACAATTGTAGGATCATACGACTGTGTTTTAGGTTTCCAAGGTGGTAATTTTATTTGCATAGTTGTACTATCTGGAATTTTTACAACCACATCTGGTTGAATCACTTGTGAAAACACAAAATTACTAAATAATATTAATGAATACATATATCTGTATATATTTCTATTTCTTTTATACATAAATTATTCAATTTTTAGTTAAGGCCAAATTCTAAAAAAACATTTATTCTAAATGATCCTTATTTTTAAATTTTCTAAAGAATTTTCGTATGCTATCGTGATTTCTGCGCGTTTAAAAAATCTTAACTCTTCTTGTATTTTCTTGTATTGTTTCCACCATTCTCCACCACGCCAAGCATTTGATTGTATTACCCAAGATGGCATATCAACATTTCGTCTATCATAATCTTCTATGGAATATGTTTCACATAATTCACAAGTGTCACAAAATGTAACTTCTTTTATCATTTAATTAATTGTATTTTCAAAATTAATTAAATTTTTTTAACATACCTTTAAAACTGTAAAGATCCAATAATAACGTAAGTATTATTAGTTCTTTGATATAAGTATTATTAGTTTTTGATAATAAGTATTAATTTTAAAATATTTAAACTGGTACAGGTGCTGGTACAGGTGCTGGTACAGGTGCTGGTACAGGTGCTGGTGCTGGTACATAACCATAATGGGAACCATCTGGGAACTTACATACATTGTCTTGACAAAATTCACCATCGTGTAAAATATCGTTTGTATCACAAGGAGTACCGTTTGGAATACCAATACACCCTGTATTTTGTAATGGAAAAGTATCTGCTAAACCAAGTACAATAGGTTTACATACACCAGCTAGACAAATAGAATGAGCAGCTGCACCAATTACAGAACAATCTGTTCCATCTGGTTGATTTTTAAGAGTACACGTATTACCTAAACAACTATATCTTTCGCACGCTTTTACATTAGTTACTACAGGTGAAAGAGATAATTGTGAATTACAAGTTCCAGCATAACAATAACCTAGAAGTGAAGGTTTTGTTTTAGTAAAACAACTAACATAATCACGTGGTAAACTACAAGTACCTCGTTTAGGATCACATTTTGTACAACTAGGACATTTCAATGGACAAGTTTGAGATAATACAATATTAACAAATGAAAAGAATACAATAAATGATTTGAACATTTTACTTTTTACTTTTTATTATATAAATATTTCTTAACTTTAAATAGTAATAAATTTGTTATTTTTATTATTATTATTATTTTATTATTATTTTTTTGAAAAAACTTTTGATTGTTGGATTCTAACATGTTTTGAACTATAACACGAAATGTTTCGTTTAGCTTTACTACTCTTTTGTTTTGGTTTGAATAAAATATCCTCATATTTTTCGTAGACTTCGTAATTATCCATTTATATTTATTTTTTTATTCATTTATTTCAATTTTTTATTTTACAGGACACCATTGTGATTGTCCTTACACAGGTAATGGACACCATTGTGATTGCCAAGGATTTTTTGCTCCATTCATATATACAATATCAGATGCAGTTGGATAAAAAATTCTATATAAATTTTTACCCAAAGTTTGGGAAGCATACGCTGGTGTCATACTTCTAACTAACCCACTTGGTTTCGCATTTGTTTCTCCAAGCATAGGATCTGCATATTTATAATTATTATAAACAAGATTGTAAAGTCTATTAATAATGAATGGTTTTGCAGAATTTGGATTTTGGGTTGTTGTAGCTGAATCAACAACACTCATCGCTCTCATCATATCATTGTCTTCGTGAATGAGATTATGACAATGAAACATATAATCTCCTTTGTGAGGTCCAAAACGCGCAATTGCATATACTACTTCACTTGGACCTAAATAAAATACATCTTTTGGTGACAAAATTTCATATGATTTCAAATTCATTGGTTGCTCTACTCCAAGAACTTCTTTTGTTCTTCTGATTAGGAAAAAGTCAACAAGATGAATATGAATAGGATGAAACCAACCACCTCCAGTTTTAAACTTCCACAGTTCCCACGTGTTTTGACCTACATCAGCCGCTGCAATTTTTGCTGTATCCCAAGTTTCACCGTTGATAGTCCAATGTCCATTTGTTCTTCCAAAAACAAATTGTCTATGATAAGAATCAGAAGTTGCCATATTTGCAGCAGTATTTAAATCTGCCGTACTAAGAACATTAAATATTGGTTTAAGTGGATCAGGGGTCGTTTGAGTATATATAAATACTGGAGGTGTTAGTTCCGTAGTAGTTGTTCCAAATACACCTTTTGCAATAAGATGTGAATTACAAAAGTAAGGTACATCTTTCATCTGGTTTGGATCAAAATCATTCCAAAAATAAACTTCTTTACCTGCATATCCTGAAAAATTACATACAATTTCGTATCTTTCTGCAACTCCTATCAAAAGACCTTCTACTGGAAAAGGGATATGTGTCCTTCTAAAACCACCATCTGCAGCAATAACTCTACAAATTCTTTGTGAAATATCATTCAAACGATTGTCTTTAATTTTCAATAGATAAGGTCTACTTACTGCCGCATTCAATAATCTAAAACGTAACCATTTTGGTTCCATATTCATAGTCGGAAAAGGAATTCCTGACACCAAATTAATATCACCGTACAAATTATCTTCGTGAACACCAAAATGATCAACTGCTAATTGACATTTGTTATCAATTAATTTGTCTGACAAAATCATTTCGTATTCTTCAATGTTTTCTAAATTCCAAGGTTCTCCACATCCACCATCTTTAACTTTAGCACTAGATATATATAATCCAGCCAATCCAAAATAAGCATTGTCAGCTGTAATATGTAACGCGTGATCGTGATACCAACCTGTACCAGCTCTATTGTTAGGATATACATAATCTTTTACTTCACCGTAACAAGTTTCGTCTTCTGCCCAACCATCATATGGAGCTAAACTAGCAGAACCGTGAAAATGAACACTAATTGGTCGCCCTATTCTATTATTTATAGGTAAACACGGATTGTAACTACCCTTAAAATATCCTGTATTATGATTGATTAAATTCTTAAATCTAACAAGACTTTCGTGTCCAGTTGGAACTACAATAGTAGGACCTGGAATATTACCATTATATGACATAAACCAAGTTCCTGGAAATGGTACACAACTTGGTATAATATTATCAAAAGGTCTTTTCTGAGTTGAAAAAATCGAAATATCATATGAAAACAAACAATGACCATCCGTTCTACATACACGATCTTTATGAATAGCACGTGGTGGATTTGTAAAAGTGTCTTTAAAAGGTGTTATCACAAATGGACTACTTGGAAATCCACCAACTGAAACTGGTACACCATTGATTTTTGGACAAATTACACCTGGATCACCAAATGGTGATACCGGAACTTGAGCCAAAACACTACTTGATAAAAACATAAAGTTCAAATTAACCATTTTGTACACTTTTAATATTGTTATGTATATTTATATTTTTTTTTAAACTTAAAGATAATTCATTTTTTTTTTAAAACATATTGTATCAATTTATTAATAAAAATAATATATATAGTTAGTATATAAGTATATATATTAATGGATAAAACAATCATATTAATAATAATTATGTGTGTTTGTATATCAACATCAATTAGTATCGCAGGTGGAATTTATTTTACACAGTCAAAGTCACCAGTACCAGAAACTAAATCAAAACCAATAAAACAACTAATAAAACCAACAACACCACCAACAACCTGGAATTGTTTATCAGGAATTAATACTCCTTTACGAAAAAATGGTGTCGGTGATGTCGAATGTATGTCTCTAGATAACGCAAATTGTTTATGGAAATCTAATTCAACAGAATGTAATGCATTAGCAACCACGCCACCTCAAAGTTTAAAACCATTAGTATGCGGTACGATGCATAAAAGTTTACATGGTACTACTGGTTATGATAACGCCGATCATTGGTGTGCAAAGGAAAAAATAATTTGTAAAGAACTTATTGTATCAATGTTTACTTTAATTTACTTAAAAAATATTCATAAAAATCATAAAAATAATATATATAGTTAGTATATAAGTATATATATTAATGGATAAAATAATCATATTAATAATAATTATGTGTATTTGTATATCAATATCAATTAGTATCGCAGGTGGAATTTATTTTACACAGTCAAAGTCACCAGTACCAGAAACTAAATCAAAACCAATAAAACAACTAATAAAACCAACAACACCACCAACACCACCACCAACAACAACCGCAAAACCAAAAATTTTTAAACGTCTACCTATCACAACATCGGCCGCTGGAGCTGGAACTGGTGACAGCAATTTTGAACTCGTGTGTCCAGAAGGCAACTTTGTAAACAAATTTACTACATTATGGGGTTCAACATTAGCTTACGGTTCAATGCGGACTGATCCTATAATTGATAAGATAGGTATTACGTGTTCAAATAATAGTGTTGTCACACCACAGGGAGGTCGGGGAGGTGGGGTTGGGACTGCTGCACATACTACTGATGTTCCATCTACTACTGGTTTTAATAATCTTGGTGTTAAATGGGGTAGTTACGTAGATAAGGTTATATTCTATCCTTTTAATAGTAGCACTGGTACTGAAGTAGGAGGTAGTTGGGGTGATAAATCAGCATCTTTAAGTTGTGGATCAGAGGAAAAAATTATGGGAGTATCTGTAAACGCTGGTCAATATGTCGATGGAATTAATATTATATGCGGAAAAGAACAATAATAAATTAACTTAAAGACAATATTTATTTTTTCTTAAGTGATGTTGTTACCTATATTGCCATCAAAGAATCCGATTACATTTGGATTATCTATATGGAACATTACCAAAATTTTTTTTGGACAAGAAAATTATCAAGTTTTAACAAATACATCTGATATTACAACTAATATTACTTCTGGTACTACGTCTGGTACGACTAATACTACGTCTGGTACGACTAATACTACGTCTGGTACGACTAATACTACGTCTGGTATTTTACAAGTATATTATCCTAAAGGAAGTTCGTCACCTAGTAAATTACCAGTTGGTGGGTTTGGTTTCTTTTCTACACCAAATGAAATACATAATGCCAAAGATGTTATATTAGAATATTCTGTAATGTTTGATAAGTCATTTAACCCAGTATTAGGTGGTAAATTACCTGGATTATATATAAGTAATGGTGAAAATACTATTGGAGGATCTGGTGGGAAACATACTAATAACACGAGTTGTAGAATTGCTTGGAGAGCAGATTTTAATGCCGAAGCATATGTTTATTTGCCTAAAACAATAAACCAAAGTGAAACATATTATAGTAATTCAATACAAAATCACTTATACGGAGACTCTATCTGGAGAGGACAACTAAATTTTAAAAAAGAAATATGGAATGACGTTTCACTTAGAATAAGATTGAATACATTTAATAATAAAAATTATCCAAACACAGATGGCTTATTAATGTTAACTATAAATAACGTTACAAAACAAATAAATGACTTGGTTTGGACAACTGACACAACCAGTAGAATTAAAACTATTATATTTGAAACATTTTTTGGAGGAAGTTCTCCTAAAGCAGTTACACCAAATGACACTTGGAGTTTTTTTAAAAATATAAAAATCACTAAAAATGGATAATCTTTTATAAAAAAAAATATAAAAATGTGGTTATAAAAAAATATAAAAATGTGGTTATAAAAAAATATAAAAATGTGGTTATAAAAAAATATGGTTTATTTAAATTCGTACTCATTTATAAATTATAAATGAATATGTTACAATTGATATGATATGATACATATTACTTTTAACTTTTTTTTTGATTTTAACTTTTTTTGATTTTAACTCGTTTTGATTTTAACTCGTTGTTGATTTTAACTCGTTTAAACAACAATTTCTTCAAGAGGGGTAACAGATGGAGCTGACCAAGAATCACAACCAATATTCCAAAGCATAACTGTAAAGATAACAATATTTGTAATCATTACAAATACTTTGTTTACTACATAGAACAATGCCATATTAAACCATTCTTTACGTAAATGGTTATTAAAAATACTATAAACAAAGAATACTATAGTTGGATAAACTAATACTACAATATATGGTAGTAAGTCAATTAGATTTACAGGATTGAATTCTGATGCTAAAACGTATATGAAAAACAGAGTATTAAACAATCGGAAATATACAAGTGATAAACGTAGATAATCAATTAAACAAAAAACTCGTAATACAAAATTAACATTTGGAGCAATAATGTTAATCATAGTATTAAAATAAGTATTTTGAGACCATCTTCTTCTTTGTGAAATATAACTTTTTAAAGATTGTGGAGGTACAGTATATGCATGACAACGTGTGTCCATAGTAATTGTAGCATCTGTGGTGTAAATCAAATTACCAGTATATCTTCTATCAGTACCTACATATTGTACACTTGAACCTACAAGATCTGATTTTTCTGGAATTTCAGAATAATATTTTTGAGCATATGATGATCTATTACACAAACGAAACATAGAAATACATCCTGGTAAACATAACACTTGACCAAAAAGATCTTCTGTAGTACGTCTTGTATATTGACCATACAAATATTGATAATTTTGTAAATTATTCCAAAACCAATTTCCTGATGACTTGTCTACATTTACAACACCACATACAGCCATTGCACTTTTAGTTTTTATAGAATCAGCTAAACAATTAATTGTATTACGATCAATAGTTGTATCTGCATCTGTTGAAAATAAATAATCAAAACCCGGAATTCCAAAAATATTCAAAATATCTTGATTGACGTCTTGTCTAAAATTTTTGTTCAAACTATTAATATTATTTCTTTCTCTGTTAAAAATATGATTAACTAAAATAATAGTATCCTTTTTACCAACTCTTGTAACTTTTTGAATCATCATTACATTAAAATCACGTCTTTTACCATAAAATACATTTGTAGAAACATCAGACCCTAACCAATTATTGTAATATAAATTATGTTTTGTAACTATTATTTCATCAAATATTTCTAAATAATTGTTTTCTAGACCATCAACTACTATACACGGTATAATAGAATTTGTTGTAACATTACTATTCAAAATAGAATCAACTGTTTTAGTCAATTGCTCAATTGTTTCATTGTAAACAGGAACAAGTGCAACAATTCTTTTAATTTCATCTGTAACTGTCATCTGTGGGATTTCCAAATTAGTAAACAAATGTTTGTATATCATATTAAATACAAACACAACACTTGTTACTAAATCTTTTGATTTCAATGCCAAAATAACATATACTAAAACATTTAGACTTTTAAAATAATACACAAAAACACAACCAACAACGTTTAAAGAAACCAAAAAGAAAATATATGTCCATTTTTTCATATAAAATACCGTATCACTATCAAAAAAGGTTCTGTTTTTATAATAACCACTCAATAAAACAAAAACACCAGTTACAAATAAAATAGATAAACCGATTGATAAGGCAGCTATTTGATTAGACTCCATAATTGAATTATTTAAAAATGTATTTAAATTCAATTTTTTTTTAATTTTATTTTTAAATTCTAATATGTATTTAAAGAAAGACAATTGATTATTTTTTATAAGAACTTTTAGTTTTTTGTATAAAATGGTACGCGACGAGATGCGTTGATAATAATTAAAAAATTTTGATCTTGACATACAACATTCAATTTGTAGTCTATTAGTTTTAGCATAATTATATAAAATTTTATATAATTATTTTTTTTTAAGACATTTTTACTTTTATTTAACAAATATGAACTCTTCCACCCATTTTTTCAAAGCATCCAAGTGTAAATTGTTCTTGATGATCCATTTTAATATTTACAACTATTAAATCAAACTTGTCTTTTAAATTTTCCAAATTAAATTTCGATAAAAAATTAACATCACGTTTCATATAATTATCTTGGACAATAGGATCATATACTGTGACATTTTTATGGAGTTCAACTAGTTCTTTAAAAAGAGCATAACCTGGTGAATTAGTTGTAAGACTTTCTCCTTTTTTAAACCCAATACCCACTAGTAAAATATTTTCTGGATTGTATTTTGTCACTATTTCATTCGCTTTTTGTTTCGGTCTTGATTCCATCAATGAAGTAGCATATTTTAATACTGGAAGTTCACCTGACCGAAACAAATAATATGGATTTACAGGAATACAATGACCCCCAACTCCTAAACCTGGATAAAATGGCATAAACCCAAATGGTTTTGTACTTGATGCATTAATCATTTCGTATGTATTGATTCCAATATTTTCACACATATCAGATATTTCATTCGCATACGCAATGTTAACCATTCTAAAACAATTTTCATATAATTTACACATTTCGGCACATTCACATGAACTTACTGGAACAATTTTATCAAAAACCTTGGAATATACATCTATACACATATCTAAACTCTGCTTATCCAATCCAGAAATAACTTTTGGAATCATTTCCATAGGTGGTTCAACTCTACCAGGATCTACTCTTTCTGGGGAAAATCCTACACGAATACCTCTCTCCAAGAAATCAGAAAATATTTCTCTCGTTGCTCCAACATAAACAGAACTTTCTATCATAACTAAGGAACCAGGTTTTACAATCTTTTCTAAAGATTTTTTCACAGAATAAATAGATGACATATTAATGTCATTATCCTTAACCAAAGTCGGAACAGATATTAAAAACACATTTCTATCATCCAAATCTTCAAAATGACTTTGAAAATGATTATCTGGATACTTTACTGATAATAAACGAGCTCTTGATACAGATAAATCAACTCCAACAACATCGTAATTTCTACTAAAATTAGATAACAAATGTTCTCCAACAAATCCAACACCAATAACACAAATATGATGATCCATATTAATTAAAATTTCCATCGAATATAATTTTTTTCATTTTTTTATTACACGAATGATATTATTAATATTACTATATTAATGATATTTTACTAATTTACTAATTTACTAATTTATTAAATTATACACCAGTACTACCAAAACCACCAATACCACGAGTAGTATTACGATGTTCATTTACAATTTCCATAGAAACTGGTGACAAATTACTATTTACTAATTGAACATATCTTTCACCACGTCTAATTTTAAAAGGTTTAGATGATGTATTGTAAAAAGGTGCCTTGATATTTCCAAGGTAGCCAGCATCAATCAAACCAATTGAATTTTTCATAATAAGTGGTGTTTTTGAAATACTTGATCTAGGTAATAATAGATAACTATGATATTTATAAAAATTTCCACGTAACCAATTCCAAACACATGGATCAATTGAACGACTTTGACATCTTATACCCATATCAACCAAAACTGTTTCATTAGGATGAATCGTATGATCTTCAGTAATAAATAAATCTAAACCCGCATCACCTTTATGATAAGTATTGTGATTCTTGTACAATTCGTCGTTATTGTCATCTTCAATCTTTAATAAAAACGTTTTAACCATTTCGTATTGTTTTAATTAAAATATTTTATTTTTAAATTTCATACATCATTTTCAATTTTTATTTTCTATTTTATATAATAAAAAGGTGTTATTTATGTCTAGACCACTAATTACTATCACTGTTATAAATACATTTACAACAGCTTTATTTGCATTTCTATACAAATTATACAATAAACATAAAGTAGATCAAGATCAAAAAATAGAATATCTTGTCAAAAAAATAGAAAATTTAGAAAAAACAGTTATCGATTTACAACAATCTATTGAAGATTTAGAAGAAAATGTTCATAATAAGAATGATAGAATTATTCAAAGTAATATTGCTCTGAATACCAAATTAGATGACTTTATAAACTATTCTTATGATGTATACGATGAATAAATAAATTACCATTACCATTACCATTACCATTATACTCTTTCTAAATAAATCAAATCAGAAACTGTAGACTTTTTCTTACCAGAAATGGCATTTTTTGTAGACATACTCAAAACCTTTTCCTTAATTTCTAACATATTCAAATTAGAATACATATCAACATAATGATTTAATACACCTGCAACAACTGGACTTGCCATAGATGTACCACTGTAAATAGCAGTTTTACCATTTGGAATCGTAGATAAAACATTTACACCAGGAGAATAAATATCAGAACAAGAACCCCAATTACTAAACCAAGCACGATTATCATCTTTATCACTTGCCATAACTGTAAATATAGATTTCACACTAGATGGTGATCCGTTACAAGCATCTTCATCTTCATTTCCAGCTGCAACAACTACATAGAAATTGTCATCGTTTTTAACACCATATTCTATAGCCGTATTTAATGCTTTAGAAAATCCACCACCCAATGACATATTAATAATACTCTTAATCTTTTTAGATAACGACTTTGACTTTGTTTTAGTAATGTGTGTCTTATAAACCCATTCAATACCCTTAATAACACCAGATAAACTACCAGAACCTTCACAATCCAATACTTTTACAGCATACAAATTCGCATCCTTACAAACACCATAATCTTTAGAACCAATTAATCCAGCAACGTGAGTACCGTGACTATTACAATCGGTATCCGTAGAATCAACAAAATTATTACCCCAAACTGCTCTACCACCAAATTGTGAATGTTCTACATCAATACCAGTATCAACAACATAAGTATCAATTCTCACGTCTTTGTTTTCGTGACACGTATCATACTCAAATGAACCATCTAATGGTAATTTTCTTTTAACTACTCTATCTAAATGCCAAGGAACAGTCTTTTCATCACCAGTTTCAACCAAAACAAAATCATTTTCTTTCAATGTAATAGTTACATCTTCCTCAATATGAAAAAACTGAGTAAACGTTGTCCTATACTTTATTAAATTTTCTCTTGATGTTGTGTAAAATGGTAAATAATTATGTTCCTTGAATTCAGCAAATACTTCTAAATCATGTTCGCCAGAAATTTTATGAACCTCAAAATTATTAAATTCTTCTTTTGGAGTCAAAATATAACGCTTTGCCGAAACAAGTCCAAAAATAAAAAATGAAAGTGATCTAAATAACATTGTATTAAATTATAATTACATTTATTTTTAAATAGAGTATTTGTCTAAAAATAATTAAATAAAAAGATCATTTGTTTACAAATTAATTTGATCATCAATCCATCCCCACGCAATTACTGAAATCCTTCCATGATTTCTTATTGGAGTATCTTGTAAAATACCGTGCTTCCAAATTATATTTGTATCTTTTGAAAAAGCATAAATACACCCGTCCGGTTGAGGAATACTTACAGTTGTTCTTTTAACTGAATGTTCAAAAGCAGCTTCTCTTGTAACACCAAAACTTACCCCAACAGTAAAATTTTGAGTATTCATTTTATCCTTTTTAACTGCAGCTGCATCGTGATGAAATGGTTTCCACTGATTTGTATCCTTGTATAAATTAAACCTAGTTGCCTTAATATCCATCTTGAAATAATTTTTAATTCTTTCAATTACCATATTAAACGTAGGACTTTTCGATTTCCATTTTAAATGATCATCAGCTATCAAATGAGTATCACCGTGCCATAATTTTAAAAGTTGATTCTCTGGAATACCACATTCATTAATTTCACTAACTAATCTATTATAAATATCACCAACAGGGAAATCACTAAACAAATTGGGAACTATCACAACGTCCCTAGACGTCACTGAAATAGATAAATTATCCTTACCTAAATCATACACTATCCTAAGATCCACTGGATCCACCATTGGATTAAAACATTCTGTATTTTTTACCTTTCTTCTATTCTTTTTCATTAACGTAACCGTAGTGTCTCTTTTTACTGTATCAGCCTTGTTTGTCTTGTTTGTATCTGTCTTGTTTGTATCTGTCTTGTTTGTATCTGTTTTTGTTGTTGTGTCAGTTTTTGTTGTTGTGTCAGTTTTTGTTGTTGTGTCAGTTTTTGTTGTTGTGTTAATCTTGTTTTTTATTCTTGACAAATCGTGTTTTTTACGACAATTATCACCATATTTACAAGAACCTCTGTTCCAATATCGAAAACACAAATCTATTCTATGAATAAATTTACATTCTATTCTTTTACAATTATTGTGCATAAAATCATTGCAAATTTTATTGTTATTTTCAAATGTCATTTTAGTATAATATATATTTTACTTAAAAATATAATATATATTTAAATTCAATCTTTTCTTTTTGTATATAATCAAATTCAACTCGGTTCTGGTAAAACGATTTATATATATTTACTTATTTTTTTTATTAAAACTTTTTTACAAGTACATTATAAGATGTTTACAGAAATTAAAGATTTATTCACACAAGAACATGGATCTTTTTCTAAAAACTTACAGTTTAATACACTTGTAATTTTTATTGTAGTTATCATTTTTTTTACCAATTTCTTTAACAATAATTATGGGTTTGTTATAATTCTAATAGTATTTGCCATTTATATAGCTAATACATACGTATCTATTCAAAACAATAAAACAAATGATTTTAATAGTGTTACTATGGTTAAATTACAAAGTCTACAATCAAAAGTATACGATCATGTTCGTAATAAAATAAAGATGTCTCAAAATAATAAAGAACTTTCTTTAAAACAAAGTGATATACAAAATTTATACAAGAAAAATGATTTGGATTCTTTATATATCGATGCTAATTTAATTCATTTCTTATACTCTATTATAAAATTAGCTGATTATAACCCAGATATTTTCTATCTTTTACTAAAGGGAACTAATAATATACTTCGTATTAAAAAAGATATAGATATGTTTTATGAATCAAATAAACGATACCCTGAAAATACATCTGAATTATTTGAAACTGCGTTGTTACTCAGATCAAATACAATAAATAATTTACATGATTTTATTTACACTATTCCTAAAATATCAGTCATGTACAAATATCTTTCTGATTCAGTTGATAGATATTCTGTTTTAATTTCAAGAATCACTGATTCTATTTATACAAGTTACCAAGATAATATGAAACTTCAGGGTATTAACACAAACACACGTTTTATTTCTTATAATACAACAAAACCATACGAATCTTCAAAAAATCATCCTATTATTTTACATCAAGGAAATAAACAAATACCTTTTTATATATAAGATCACCCATTTACAAATGTAGGGTTATCTAAATGATATACTAGAATATTAGTTTCTTTATATTTTTCATATTCTGATAAAAACCTATTCAAAATATCCTCTTTTATATATGTTTTAATTAAATCATTTAAATATCGATGTTTATCTTTATATTGAAGATGTGGTAATAATGATATATATAATGTGAAAAAATCCCAATATTCAAAAAATATAGATTGTATCTTCACATCTGTTTCTTGTAAATAAGATGACCTTTGATATTGAGGCAATTTACTTGTAATATTTTTATCCATTAAAAATGAATTACTGTAATCTATCACGTAAAATTCACCTTTGCTTATAAAATTATCTTTGTTGATAAATATATTATGAATGTGCAAATTACCGTGTAAAAAATTATATTCTCGAAATTTACAAATAAAACCAAACAACTCATTTAATAAATATTTTAAACAAAAATTCTTTTTAACATGAATTTTTAAATATTCATATATCGATATTTTGTCAAATGTTTCGTATTTTATAATACCTTGTTCTTTTACATCTATAAATGGTGTTATTTTTTTATCTATCAAATATAAATATACAACCATTTCCCACCGTAAAACTTCTTCACTACATCGTTTTATCAAATTGTTATTACAATCTTTCATATAATTACATTTCTGAAAACATAAATTTGATAACATTGTACATTCACTATCTCTTTTTTCAGAAATATCTTTGAAAATATTATTATCCCTTTTCTCCCTCTTTATCCATTTTAGCATATATTAACTTATTTAAATATTGATTACTTTAAATAAATTTTAATTTTTTATTCACTTTACATTCGTTGTTTGTTTTATGTAACTAATGCTCTCCATTTAAACAAAAGAGATACGAAACCGTCATAATTTGGTGTTGTATATCGCAATTGACCTAATGGTGTTATATCAAATTGTATACCAGTATCATCTCCAACATATGTTTTTACTATTTCCCAAGAACTTGCCTTATTAACTCCTCTTATATGAAAATTTACATATAAATTAGTTGTAGCACTCAATACAGCTGATAAATAGATATCTACACCCAATACATAAGAATTAAAACTAATGTCTGTTATATTAGTAAAACTGGTGACATTATTACCTGCATTAAATGTTCTTATAGAAAATACATCATAAGGACTAGGTGTCATATTCACTCCATTTACATACAATTGTGTTCCTACATACATTCGTTTACCAACACTAACACCACCTAATGTAGTAATCGTACCACCTGATGTGACTGATTCTGCATCTTTAGTATTTAATATACCTATACCACCAGACATTATTAATCCACCAGTTGATACACTACTAGATACATTTGTGGAAACACTTGTGGCAGATGAAAAACAAATCGGTATTCTATCTGTAAACAAAATACTTGTTTGATTAGGGTCTTGAATTGTTGATCCAAATTCAAATCTATCTTGTGTTTCATTGTAAATTATACCTACATATGGTTTATTATACAAACGAACTAAATCACCAACAGATGGATTTTGTGTAGTTAATGGTGATGATAATGTTGCAATTTTAGTATTACTATCATAACTCGTTATTTTCCTCGTTTGATTATTACTAAATCCTGATGATATTTTTAACCACCATCCATTATAATAATCATTTAATCCATTTGCATCTACACCCAATTTAATTTGAGATAAACTCATACCAGTTTGATCAGGTAATGTATAACTTTCTGGTGGATACAAATCTGCAATCACGTCACCAGATCCAGTGTCATTGTCATCTTGATATCTTTTTATCATAATACCTGAATCACTGGAACCTGTGGGACCGGAATTTAATAAAAAGACATTGTCTTTTAATGTTGTATTAGTAGTATCGACAGTTGTTGTTTGACCTCGAACAGTTAAATTACCAACTACCAATGCATTTCCTAATACATTCACATTACCAGATATACCTAATCCACCTGAAACAATTAATGCACCACTACTTACATCATTACTTTGTTTTGTAGAATAAATAACTACACTACCACCAATATAAGTATCTTTAAAAATACTTGCACCACCTGCAACTGTTAATCCACCACCATTATATAATGACGAAGAATCACTAGAATTTGATATTGATACACCACCCTTATATATAACTGATGCAGTGTCTTTGTCAGTACTTGAAATCGTATTATTAAAAATTGTTTTACCATCAGAATTAGATATTTCAAACGGTTTTTCAATTTCAACTCCAAGTGAATTATATCTAGATATTGACAATGTTTGACTAGATTGATTTCTATCTATAGAAAAACGTTTTATATTAAAAGAATCATAGAAATTGATAACATTTGTATCTTCTGTATAATAATTAGTTATACCATTTGTATATGTCACATTACCCCCTATATAAACATCTTTACCAATACTTGCACCACCAGGTGTTAAAATACTACCACCATTTGATATATTAATAGCATTTGCTTCGGCTTGAAGTGTTAAACCACCCAAACATAATAATGTTCCTGTAGATAAATTTATAGATTCATCAGTTGCAGTTAATGTTAAATATGCATATGTACTCGAACTACTTCCACTACCGTTAATAGAACCACCTACATACAAATCACCTGATATAGCACCACCACCAGCTATTGTTAAACCGCCACCATTTAACGCATTTACAGAATTTTCACCACTTTTAATAGATAACCCACCATTTATTACAACCGCACCTTCAAGAGATGATGTAGAAGGTGTGGTATTCAAAAAATTAGTAATTCCTCCTACAACCATATTTTTTATTACAGAAATACCACCAGCTACAGTTAAAGCACCTCCACGAGTAATTGATTCCGCCTCTGTACTACACATTATATTAACCCCACCATCTACAATAAAACTTGCTGTACTAGCATTAAAACTACTAACTGTATTCGTGAAATAAATGCTATCACTAACGCGCATATTACCATTAACATCCAAAAGATACATCGGAGTACTAGTATTTATACCTACGTGCCCTGATACATCCAAAAATATTTGATCTTCATTTGTTTTTGTATATAAAGAGATTGTCTTGTTATCACCCGATCCTTTATAAAATGTACTTATGTTATATCCTGACAAATCATCATTTGTTTTTATTTGCAACCCTTCTGTATTAATACTATCACTGTTACCTAAATTATATAATCTCATTTCAACTGGATAACTAGATGAATTTATAGAAGAATGACCTTGTAAAAATGCACTTGGATATTTATTATTAGAACTTGTTATTACAAGACTCGAATAACTATTCTGTGTAACATTAGACTGAAATTGCACATTATTTAAATTTAATAAACCACCAATATATACATCCTTTGCTATACTTGCACCACCAACTACGGTCATTGCACCTCCAACACTAGAACTTGAAGCATTTTCTGTACAATCGATACTAAAACCACCATTTGTAAGAACTAAAGCACCAATTGAAGAGCAACTAGACACAGAAGTTGAAGATATTGATATTGTACCATCTTTTTTCAATACAAATTGATCAAAAATACCACATTCCATTTTTATATTGTGAACAACACCTGTACCAATTTTATTCGAAGATATGACATAATCAGTAGTATCCCAACCTATTCGTAAATATTCACTATTACTAACATCACTCGATGTCGCTTTTGCAAAAATACAAATATCATTATTATCCGAATTCAATCCATTCGCAGAAAAAAAACAAATATTAGAGGATGCTGCCATTGACTCAAATGACAATGAATCGTTTGATAAACCACCTCCACGAACTAGGTACTTTTGATTTTGTCCTGAAAATATAATATCACGATTTCCACAAATTTTAAATATTTCGTCACTACTTGTACTATTTAATCCACTGTAAAAAACGTGATTACTAGATGCATCTTTTAGTTGATAAACTAGAGAACCAGAACTTATTATACCAAAACCAGAAAATTCGTGTTCTTTAGACAAATCATTATCCGTTCCCCATAAAACTAATTTGCTTTTTTGATTGTTTTGTAAATCAATACCTATACAATCACCTACATATAGTTTCTTAGATACTCCCATACCACCTAATGTTGTAAAAGATCCTCCTGATGTAAAACTAATTGCATCTGTTGTATTTCTAATACTTTGACCTCCATCTATCAAAAAACAACCAGATGAACTATTTAATGAATCTGTACTTTGTGATATATATACTGTTTCAAAAAATTCCGTACCATTATTATATACAGTGAATATAGATTGATTATCATTTATAATATTAATATTTCCAGTAGATGTCTCTAAATACACATCTTTATTATTACCTATAATAAGATCTTCTCCAAACATATTAATAGAAGCAGCATTCGAATTTGTATCTTCTAATAATATTTGATTTACTCCTGTATATCTGATTTTTAATGCATTATTATTAGAACCAGATTCACCTATTACAGCATTTTTTACAACATTTAAAGTTTTACCTACAGATACACCACCAGCTATTGTTAATGCACCACCATTTGATCCATTTGAAGAGTTTTGTGTACAAGATATACTTATACCACCATTTATAACTAAAGCACCATCTGTACTACTACTACTAACTTGAGTAACATTAATTTGCAATTGTGTATCTGTCAGTTCAAAACGTTTATTTACACCATCTGGTGCTACATAAAATTTTTTATTTGTTATCGTATCTACAAAAAAACGTGATTCTGATAAACCTCGTATATCAAAAACCCCACTTGAACTTTCTAATAGTAAATTATTACCTATATACATTGTCTTCATAACACCAACACCACCACCTATAGTTAAGGCCCCTCCACTTGTAGAACTAAGAGAATTTTGTGTATTATTTATACTCAAACCACCGTTAACAACAAGTGCACCATTTAATGTACTAGAACTAGGAGTTGAACTTTTTATTAACACATCCCCATTTTGTATAATTAAAGGTGATTGTGATGGTTCAACTGTTATTTTTTTTAAACGTATATCAGACATTCTTAATTATTATTAAGATATTTTATTTTATAATCAAACAAAAAGCAGTAATACAGTAAAATAAGCGATTCGTAAAGTAAGCAAAAATAAAATAAATTATATAATTAAATAAAAAATATGTTTGACAAACCCATATTATTTTACAGTGATTATTGCATACATTCTACTAACCTTTTAAATACATTAATGAAAACACCAGAATTATACAACGTTTTTGTTCGTATCAATATAGATACTGATATATCTACAAAAAAAAGACCAGATGTTTTTTATAATATCCAAAGGGAATTAAATATAAAAATCGTAGAAGTACCAACTATAATAACACCTGGTCCAGAATACGTATTAGCTGGAGCTAATGCATTCGATTGGTTAGAAAAACAAATACAATCACAAAAAGGTGAAGATAATATCAAAGGCTTTAATTCTATAGAAATGGGGTCATTTTCCGATTCATATTCCACATACGGATCTACTGATTTATACGATGCTAAAGAACAAACTTTTAAATTCATAGGAAAACAAGATGATAGAATAGAGACACCACCTGAAACAGCAAGTGTTTCAAAAGGAGATTTTGAAAAGAAATACCAAGAAAGAGAAAGTTTTGATAACGTACATTACAATACAAAATCTAATAAAAATACAACAAAACAACCAAATTTCCAACAACAAAATTCTCAACCAAATTTCCAACAACAAAATTTCCAACAACAAAATTCTCAACCAAATTTCCAACAACCAAATTTCCAACAACAAACTTTTGGAAACAATGGTAAATCTAATGTTTCAGAAAAACAAAAGGACCTGGATTCAAAATATCATCAAATGTTGGCAGAAAGAGGTAATTTATAACCAAATTAATGTATTTAATTTTTTTGTTTTATAATTATAATGATAGTATATCTTTTACTTGCAACTCTTATTATAATTACACTTTTATTTTCTAATACAGAACATTTTACAATAAATTCTTACAATGAAACATTACCTATTACCGACGATAGTACTTCCGACCAAGATAAAATAAAAATAACAGAAATATTTAAAAAAACAAATAAAGAAATTGTTCAAATTAAAAAACAAGAAGATATTGTTCAAGAATTGCCATATTATACAGAATTCCCGTTAAAATTCCAATTTAAAGAAAAATTAAAACAACATTTAAATAAAACATTGGATACCACAGAATATTCAAACTCCAAGATTATCAAGGATATGTATAATATACGATGGTATGATAAAGATAATAATCGATATTTTATATTTAATACTGATATTATTAATGAAAAATTTAAAACAACTTTTTATTTAGAAGTTAATTGTATTTTATATAACATATCAAATTATATAATAGGTAATGATTACTCATTTATAAACAATCCTAGTGAAGATATAGACATTCAATCTATTAATATATTACAATCGTCAAACGATTTAAATGTAAGACCATCTATACAAGGTGATTTTTATAATTATTACACTATATTAAATACACTACATTTAATGGACCCATTTAATACAAGTGGCAAAGATATGCAAATCACAGAAGATATGAAATCAAAATTTAAAACACAACTTGTAGCACAAATGCAAAAGTAATCAAATTACACCTAAAAAACCAAAATGGTAGTGTGAATTAATTATATATTTATTTTATTATATTATTATATATTATAAAATGAGAAATTTAACAGGTTATAATACTCGCAAAAAGCACTCTGCTGCTAAAAAGAGATCTGTTACTAAAAAGAGATCTGGATCTGCTACTAAAAAGAGATCTGGATCTGCTACTAAAAAGAGATCTGAATCTGCTACTAAAAAGAGATCTGCTACTAAAAAGAGATCTGCTGCTAAAAGGATATCTGTTGTTAAAAAGAGATCTGTTGTTAAAAAGAGATCTGCTACTAAAAAGAGTTCTATTAAAAAGAGTTCTGATAGTTCTATTAAAAAGAGTTCTGATAGTTCTATTAAAAAGAGATCTGTTAAAAAGAGATCTGTTAAAAAGAGTTCTATTAAAAAGAGATCTGTTAAAAAGAGTTCTGATAAAAAGAGTTCTATTAAAAAGAGATCTGTTAAAAAGAGTTCTGTTAAAAAGAGTTCTACTAAACCAAAATATAATATGAGAGGTATGGGTATATTATTGAATATGTACGGTGGTGCGATAGAATCATCTGAAGGAAGTGCTGCTAAAGAAAAAAAAATATTAGAAGATCTTAAAACATTATTATCTAATACAAATGATAAGACAGAACAAGAAAAAATAAAAACAAAAGTTACAAATCAAAGAATGATTATACAAAAATCTCAAGACAGATTAAAAAAATTGTTAGCAGATGTATCAGAAACTGCTTATAAAGCTGCTAAGTCATTAACACAAGATATAGGAAAGAAAATAGATGTAAACCTTGAAACAAAAACAAAAACGTTAGAACAAGATTTATCTAAAAATGTTTCATCTATTGGTTCTAAATTATCCAGCAGTTTTAAATTTTAAACAATCTGTTATATACAATTACTAACTTGTAAATAGTATAATTTTTTTATTGAGTTAAAGAAAGTAATTATATAATGAAAACATTTATTAAATGGCAAGGTAATAAATCTAAACATCTTAATAAAATTATCGAATATATACCTGATTTCTCTGGTACGTATTCTTTAAAAATATTTTTAATTTGTTTTGTATCAGCCTGAGTCATTAACCATTTCACACCACGTTTATCTAATTTTTTAACTTGTTTATAAAGTTTATGTATAAATGATTCATCTAAAACTTGACCTTTATACACAATTAAAACATTTAAAGTTTACCGTATGGTTTCAAAAAGTTATGTGAATGAATTAATAATAATGAATTATAATATTTAGATAAACTAGTATAATTTTTTTATTGATTTAATAATAATGTTACGTATAGGAACTGATTGTTCTGGTATTGAAGCACCTATACAAGCTTTACAACAATTAGGTATACCTTTTGAACACTCTTTTTGCTGTGAAAAAGATCATTACGCATTAAAAAGTATACAAGCTAATTACAATCCCAAAAAAATTTACAACGATATAACTAAACGTAAACATGCATTACTTCCAGATATCGATATGTATATATGTGGATTTCCTTGTCAACCATTTAGTTTAATTGGTAATAAAATGGGTACTGAAGATTCTAGAAGCAATATCATGTACCAATGTATAAAAGTTGTTAAAAAAAAATTACCAAAAGTTTTTATTTTAGAAAATGTTAAAAATTTTAAATTTATTCAAAAAGGTCAACCATTTAATTATTTATTAAAACAATTAAAAAATATTAAAAATGCGAATGGAGAATTAGCTTATAATGTTTACCATGATATTCTTAATACAAAAGATTACGGTATACCTCAAAATCGTGAACGTATATTTATTATAGGTATTCGTAAAGATATTCAAACTGACGAATACACAACTCCAGAGAAATTACCAATGAAACCATTAGATGATTTTATATTAGATAAGAGTATTTGTAATATTAAAATTAATAAAAATGGATTAAAAATTATTAATAAATTTAAATTATCTAAAAATTCATTATTATTAAATAATATTATAGCCTGTTCTGGTTTTGGTAATTATATGTTAAATATGTGTCCTACATTAACATGTGGAACTGTTTATTATTTAACTAAATATAAAAGATATTTAACACCAGATGAATGTTTATTATTACAAGGATTTCAAAATTTTATAAAAATTAATTGTAATACGGTTATGTTTAAACAAATTGGTAATAGTATGAGTGTAAATGTATTAAAAGCATTAATTGAAAAAATATATACAATTACTAACTTGTAAAATCTATACATACAAAAAAGCCCAATAACCTACAATATATATTGCAAATTCTTGGGCTCTTTTTTAATTTTTTATAGTTTTTTAATGTATATTATTACATATTATCAATATATTCTCTCGCTTCTTTTCTAAGTTTAGTTATTTCATTCGATATTCTTTCAAAAACATCACTATATTCTTTATCTTTCCTAGTCAAATGTATATACATTTGATCTGAATTTTTAGATCCACATTCTTTAATAAATTCTTTAAGATCATTTTCATTTACACCAGTTTCAGAATCGTATACAAATTTCAAGATATTTCCTATAATATTTTTTTTACCCCACCACATATTAATTAATTCTTTCATTTTATCACGTTCACTTTCACTTTCAATTTCACTATCTGATTCGCTTTTATACATTGGTTTTAATCCTAGTTTCTTTCTATCCATCGGTCTTGTCAATTTCTTGTTTAATTCAATAGTTTTCATAATTTCACTTGATACAACATTGTCATTTCTACTAATTTCTTTTAAATATTGCATTTGATTTCCATTGTAATTAATGTAATTTTCAATTACACTTTTTGATGCATATAATCTTCTTTGTAAATCTGGTCTTGCTGTTCCTGTAATTCTTCCAATTGTTTGACACAAACCTACTGCGTGCATAGTTGTACCTGGTTTATAGATCATAGTAGTTGCTGCAACAGTATCAATTACTTTTTCTGATGATACAAATGAAATTCCACGTGCCATAAGATCCATTCCAATTGTTACAATAACACCTGATCCTACTTCTTTACAAATTTGATAAAAATCTTTAACTGTCATTCCTTTAATATTCCAAACATTCTTTGTCTCATTTGTACTTTCATCAGTGTAAACAATTCTTTTGTTATTTTTAACCTTGTTATTTAAGAATACAAACTTTTCTAAACGTGCTTCGAACTTTTCATTATTAACACGAGCAGTAATACCATTTCCGTTATAAGTATTTACAACACATTCTAAATAACTACATAATGAGATAAAAGTTTTATCTTGACCATTTCCAATTTTTTTATCAACGCAATAAAGTATAACTCCATTTTCTTTTTCTAAAATTCTTCTATTTTGTTCTTCGATTAAAATTTTCTTAATATATTTTGGATCATCAAGAACGTTATATTTAATTTTATCATACCCAATATAATTATTAGGAACTCTTAAACGTATTACGTGTTCGATTTTATATTTGTAAACTACATTTTCTGGTGTAGCTGTTACAAATATTCTTTTTAATTCAATTTCTTTACTTGAAAAATATTGAGTCATTTTTAACCATTCTTTATGACTTTCACTTTGATCATCATTTAAATTTTCAATATCGTAATCTTTAGTAATAACATCTCCTTCATCGTGAGCAATAACTATTTTTTTCAATTTAATATTTTCAAATATTGTAATTAATCCAATTTGTTCTCTTACTTTTTTAATTTGCGATGCGTTATCAAGGCAAAATATAACAATTTTTTTAGTATTTTTAAAACAATCTGTAATAATTTTACCAAGTTTAGGATTACATGCTTTTACTAAAGTTACATTATCACTGCAAAAATCATTAAAGATTCTATTATAAAATTGCTCTAATTGATCAGATTTGTTATCACATGAAACAATAACAGGTAAGTTTTCATCTAAACAAAATTCAATAAATTCTTTAGTAGCTGCAGTTTTACCAACTTGCGTAGGACTATGAATTAAAGCATTAACACTATCACTTTCAATAAATTTTTTAAAATGTTTTTTAATATTATGTTCTTTTTCAATGATTTTTTTTGCAAATGCTTTCATGTTTAAATTGTTTTGATTATTTACATTAAGAGTATTAAATTGTTGTTCAAGTTCATTTTTTTCTTTAATTACATTTCCTTCAGTAATATTGTATTTTACAATAAAAGCATTGAGTTCTGCTAATTTTTCAGTCAATTCTGTAATTTGCTTAGACTCGATATTTTGTTTAGAGTTAATATTATCCATTGCGATAATATTATTTTTTTGAATTAAATTCAATTTTTTCATTTCAAGTTCTGCAGTGTTCATTTGTTTTTGTTCTGTAGTGTTCATTTGCTAAAGTGCATTTTTATTATGTTTTTGAATTAAATTCAATTTTTTCAATAGTTTTAAGAATCGGAATAAACGCCACATTTAGAACACCACCCAAGAAAATTAACATTTTACATATCGTGTTTTAACAGATGAAAACATTCCAGGGAATTTATCCGATTCAATACGATAATGGATATGTTGTCTGATTTTTTTACCCATACCCATACCAAAACGTTTTACATAATAATCAGATGGACAAGATATTTCAATCGATGCATTACCATTTGAATCCGTTTTAGTAATTCCACTGTTGGTGTAACCTTTGTATGCTTCAATAGGATTTTCAATTACTTCATTGGATGATTTAGAAGCCCAATATATTATTCTTTTATTAGGTGGTAAATTCTGTATTTTGAAATTTAATACACCATTGGCTTCATATATACCATTTGTGTTTTTTATAGGTATAACAGTTTCTCCTAAAAACGGTAAATAAAAATCTCTATTAAAAAGATAATATATAATAACCATTGCCATTATTAAATGCAAAAACAAGAGTATATCAGAATTCTTAATGAACGAGAAAAGATTTATATTTAATAATTTTATCAAAACATAATTTAAAGCGGTTATTATAAGTAAAATGCGAGATAGGAATAAAATATACATTTCTATATTTCTATAATAATATATAATATATAATATATAAAATAAATTTTCAAAAACAAATATATAACGAATGAATACAAGTGACGTGGTAAAAGATCAAGATTTTATGGTAAAAGACCAATCTTTTATGGTAAAAGACACTTTACACAATTATTTAGATACTACACAAATACCATTTGTAAAAGAATTAATTTTAATTTTATTTATTTATTTATTTTATTACAATTCATCCTTTGAAACTTTTATATTTTTCATAAAATATGCTTTCATTCTTTTTATTATAAGATATGTATTATCCACGTTAACATACAAAGAAAAATCTAATAAAAAATATTTTGATTTAAACGCACATATTATATTGTTAACATTGGTTGTATTGTTATCTAATAAATACAACAGTATAGGGTTATCTAATGAATTTCTATCTTGGTTAATAATTGTAGTATATGGTTTACTTGTTATAAGCGCACACGAGAATTTTACATCAGATGTAATTATAACTATATTTATTGTTTATATTTTTGTAAATTATAAAGGTATAAGTAAATATATAGTTAATGATATAGATAATATTAGTTAATGATATAGATAATGTTAGTTGATGATAGTTAATGTTATAGATTTGGTAATAATATATATGTTATATAGATATATATGATTAGATTTTTGTATAATAATTTTGTGTAAGATTTTATAATTATTTATGGATAGTAACCTTGTAACGTTTGGTGTCCCATTCAACAAAACTTGACAGGGTTTTTATACCGTTATGTAGATTTAAAATTGTAGTTATTTTTTCAAATTCATCGTGAACTTTGCTTATAAAATCGGTACTTTTATCTTGTATTTCTGAATTGGTTATAACGTTAGAATCAAATACTGTATTGAAAACTAATTCGTGACTGTAATCAAATGTGGACATTTTTATAATATAACAAAATATAATAATTTTATAAAAATATATAGTTTATAAAATAGTTATAAAATATATAGAACATTGATCATAATTAGCATTGTACAAAAAACATAGTTTGTACAATATATATAAAAAAAATTAAACCATAAATCATACACATTACCTGCGTTTATTTTATATACATTATGTAAGTGATAAAACGTGTGGAATATGAATTTTATAAATACAATTGACAAAGACATTACATTGTTATTAGATAATTTACCAGTTGGAATTATAAGGTTCAACGATAAACATCGTTGTATTTACGCAAATCGTTTTGTTATAAATTTGCTAGGTTTAGATATATTAAGACAAGATGAAAATATATATGAAATGTATTTAAATGCAATTCATAAAGATGATAGACGATTAGAGAAAGAAATGTGTTTACAATTTGGGAATACTCACCAAGAATGTAATTCTACATTTAGAATACTCAATAAAAAAACAAACGAATATAGATGGATGATAAATAAAAGGAATGTAATCTATTTACATGACAATACTATTTCTTATGTATTCACATTACAGGATGTGAATGAAAATAAACTTTTAGAAATACAGTTAAGAAATCAAACATTACGAGCTGAAGAAGCTTATAATCATAAATCTATATTTTTAGCTAATATGAGTCACGAAATAAGGACACCATTGAATGGTGTTATAGGAATGTTAACTTTATTAGAAGACACGAAATTATCAAATGATCAAGAAGATTATATTTCAATGATAAAAGAATGCTCGTATAACCTAATGACAATTATAAATGATATTTTAGATTATTCAAAATTAGAAGTGGGGAAAATTTCATTAGATATGCGTTCAATGAATTTAAGAGAATGCTTGGAATCAGCAAATGATATTATTCTATCAAAATTATATGAAAAATCATTAGAATATACATATGATATAGATAATAAATTACCAGAAAAAATATACGGTGATCAAAATCGTTTAAAACAAGTTTTATTGAATCTATTAAATAATTCGATAAAATTCACAGACAAAGGTAATATAATCTTAAATATAAAAAAGATTGAAAACGACGAATATGAATATCTAAAACAAACACATTCACAATCTTCTAATCCGAAATACCCATTTGAAAACATATCTGACTATGACGATTTTTGTTCAGACAATATATATTTACGCTTTGATATAATTGACACAGGATGTGGTATAGATAAAAGTGATAACCATAAATTATTTAAATCATTTAGTCAAATTGATAATCAAGTCACTTCAAAAATATATCAAGGTACTGGTTTAGGTCTTGCAATAAGCAAAGAATTAGTCGAATTAATGGGTGGGTTTATATGGTTAGATTCAAGTGAAGTATACATCGGATCTAAATTTTCTTTTATAATACCAACATTAGAATGTAAAATTATCGAAACTGAAAATATATCAGATATCGTATTACATAATGCAAATGTTCTAATCGTCGACGATAATATTCATAATAGAATTAGTTTGACTGCTATGGTTACAAAATGGAATATGAAACCATATGTGTTTAGCAATGGTGAGGAAGCACTTTATTTTACAAAACTTATGAAATTTGACATTGGTTTAATTGATGTATGTATGCCTAAAATGGATGGACAGTCGTTCGCAAATAAATTAAGAGAACAAATAGATTTTCCCAATAAAGATTTACCCTTAATAGCAGTAAGTAGTTTAGGAGATAAACTAACTTCAAAATCTAAACATTTTAAAACTCATATCATAAAACCTATTAAAGAATCAAAATTAAAAAAAATATGTATAGATTTACTACAAAAACGTCAAATAAAAAATATCGAAAAAGATCAAGACCAATATCAAAAAATTATACCAATCGACAAATATATAGATCAAAACAATTTAATTGAATTAAAATCAAACGTACGTATTATGTTAGCGGAAGATGTATACATCAATCAGAAAGTAGTAATAAGTTTTTTAAATAAATTAGGTTATGATAATATTCAAGTCGTAGATAATGGCCAACAATGTTTAGACGTCGCTAAAAATAATAATTTCGACGTTATCCTATTAGATATAAGAATGCCTATTATGAATGGAGATGTTGTTTTACAAGAATTACATAAACATTATAAAAAAACAAACCAACCAAACCCATATATAGTAGCAGTTACAGCATATTGTCTAAGAGAAGATAAACAGAAATATTTAGATATGGGATTTGATTATTATATACCTAAACCAATTACCATAAATGATTTGAAAAAATGCTTAGACAATTTTGTAGAAGACACCCTAATACATTAAATCCACTATATCTACTATAATTATAAAAATTAAAATTATTGCGTTAATTTAAAATGCCTTTAACCAAAAAGCTTAACACAAGTGTTAAGAAAAATACAAAACGTAAATCCATAAAACGTAGATCAACAAAACGTAAATCCATAAAACGTAAATCCATAAAACGTAAATCAACAAAACGTAAATCCATAAAACGTAAATCCTTAAAACGTAAATCCTTAAAACGTAAATCAACAAAACGTAAATCAACAAAACGTAAATCAGCAAAACGTATGTCAGCAAAACGTAAATCCGCAAAACGTAAATCCGCAAAACGTAAATCCGCAAAACGTAAATCCGCAAAACGTAAATCCGCAAAACGTATGTCAGCAAAACGTAAATCCGCAAAACGTATGTCAGCAAAACGTATATCAGCAAAACGTATGTCAGCAAAACGTATGTCTATGTCTAAAGATCGATCAAAGGTTAAGGAATGTATTAAACGTAAACGACGTTCTCGTGTTCTTAGGCAGTCACCAAAGTGTTCAATAGATAAATGTTATTCTGCTTGGAGACGTGCTACTAAATGTTAAATCACAATTTAATTATTATATACAATTTTAATAATTAAATAATAAGATTACGTACCAAGCTAGAGGAAATGTTTTCCTAGATATATTTTTAGTTTAAACAAAATACAAGACATTTCTATTTTTTTATGTTTAGTTATTTTTTTAAAAGTAATTTCTTTATATAATATTAATAAAGATATTAGATAAAGATGATTCCTGATAAACTCTTGATTAATCTAAAAATTATTAGTAAAATACAAAAAAATGGTAGAATTGCTAGAAGCTGTGATGGTATTATTTCTTTGGAAAATGATGTATTTTACCAATTTATAAAACGTTTTGTAACAAGTGATTCGAGAAAACAAGCAATTTTTGAAATAAACAGTGTTGTAAATGAATGCGTTGATATATTACACTATATATTAAATTCAAAATATATGAATAAGAATTTCAATCAAAACGATGAATATATAAAAAATTGTGAAAACATTAGTCTTATATTATCAGAAATGGAAGCTGCTCGTTGCGGAATAGAAAATTTAAAGTTTACATATCAAAATGATCCAAATATAGTATCACAAATTGATATTATTATTTTAAAAATAAATACAACATTAAAGGATATATATAATAAATTGTATTATTTTGAAACTTTTTTACCAATACCTACACAACCAAAACTTATAAGAAGTGACAATTTATCGAATACAGAATCATTATCTTACCAGTACCATACCTTTGGTAACCAGAACCAGAACCATACCTTTGGTAACCAAAATCATACCTCAAAAAAAGATAATCAATTAGATGATCATACCATTGATAAGACCTTTGACAAAGATGAAACTGACCATACCTCAAAAAAAGATGAATCTGATAACGAAACTGATGATAATGTAGATGAATAATTTTTATATTAATAAATTTTTATTATTAATATATAATAATATGTCTGTAAACGAAATTGTTAATATAACAAATCCAATTCCTATTTTACAACAGGAACGTAGTCAAATTACAACGAATCCTTTTATATCTAATGAACAACAAACATTCGAACTAGAACAATTAGATAAACGTGCCAATGAAATCATAGAAGAATCATATAACAAAAATAAAACAAATAGTATAGCTAATTTAAATTTACGAGATATTTCTAAAAATATATCATCTAGTTTTATAGGAATTTTTGACGATCTTTTTAATAAACCAGAAGATATAAAATGGGTTGATTATATTTTTTCAATTTTCCAAAAAGATCAAAGATATGCATATATAGGTATAGTTTTATTAATGATTGCATTTTATATGATGATTGTTAAAAACAGTGGTAATTCTTATGAAACCCCTCGATCAAATTTTGTTTTTAAATTAAATAAAAATTAATTTGTAAATTTTTTACAAATACATATTTAAATAACTTGTGTTATCATCTTGTGATTTCAAAACGTGATCAACATAAGTTCTTGTTACAATAATTACCTGTTTATCAAATTGTGTTTCGGTCTTTAAATTTTCAAAATTACCAATTAATGTGTCATAGTTTAGTCTATTTACAATTTTTTCTATATTTTTACGAAGTTGTCTAACTCCGCTTTCTTTTTGTGTTTTATTTACGATAACGTATTCAATAACTTCTTTATCGATAAGGATATCAATATTATTTTTTAATGTGACATTTGACAAAATTTCAGGGATTAATTTGTCTTGACAAATAATTAATTTTTCATTTAAGGTAGGTGGATTAATGTATATAATCTTCATTCTATCAGATACAATTTTGTCAACTTTTGTAATATCATTAAATGCCAAAACAAAAAATACTTTTGACAAATCAATATTAAGATTAGATAAATAATTATCTTGAAAAGCTGAATTTTGTTCTTCGTCTAATAAATGTGTAAGAATTCCAAATATTTCAGCTGATTTACTTTCACTTATTTTATCAATTTCATCCAAGTAAATAATAGGATTCATATACTGTGAATTTGTAAACATTTCAACTATTTTACCAGGTTTAGATCCAACATAAGTTTCACTATGACCTGTTAAAACGGATGCATCATTTAAACCACCAAAGTTAATTTGATTAAAAGGAAGTTCTAAAGCATCAGCAAGAGATCTTATAATTTTACTTTTTCCGACCCCTGGATGACCATAAAGTGCTAACACGTGTCCTCGACTATTTGGATTTGATATTTTTTTTGCTACAAATTCCAAAATTTCTTGTTTAACATCTTCTAAACCATAAATATTTTTATCCAACTTTTGTTTTACATTATTAAAAAAGTTTTTAATAGCTTCTTGTGTATCAGTTTTACTCACCGGTAATGTTTTATATTTTCCATATGGAATTTTACTAACTGTTCTCAACCAATTCATAGATTTAGAATGATCACTTCCTGTTAATTTTTGAGTAGAATCATATTTTTCAACAATAAAAGATTTTGTATCTAAATCAATATTCATCAATAATAATTTATCACGAAGTGATTCAACACCTGAACCTCCGCATTTTTTTCTTTTATGATTTTCCAACTCTTGTTCTATACATCGTAATTTTCTTTTTAAACTATTAGATTCAGATTCTATATAATCTTCTTCATCAGATAATGACCGTTTACACTTCTTTTTTATTTTAATGATCTGGAGTGGTTCTTTAACTGAAACAGGGTTTGTGTTTATAGTTAATCGTTTTTTTGTTCGCAATTCATCTTCGTTTTTATCTTCGTTTTTATCCTTTTTCTCAATAATAGAACTAACAAGAATCAAGTCATTTAAGAAAACGGAAGATATCATTATCCAATAAATATCTTCTTTACATGGATAAGTTAAATTATCAGAAGTATGATCTTGAATACAAATGTAGTAATCAATCGAGTCTTTAATACATACAATATCTTCTCTTTTATATTCATTATTCGAGCACCAAAACCCCAAGTACATATTAAAAATGAAAATATCGTTATACATTTTCATTTTTTTTTAAATTCAAAACGACTATTCATTTATTAATTTGGTGGTTGACACAATTCATCAATCGAAAATCCATAATTAACCAACAATGTAGCAATATATGGAGCTGTTTCTGGTTTGTCAAAGGACAAGTTATACGGTAAACCAGCAGCATAAGCTAATTTTTCAACCAATTCTTTTGTATCTTTTGTCTTTGATTTAGACATTAATTCTTGAAATGCATATTGTACTGTAGTTTCGAATTTTTTCTTATCACCTTCAAAAGTTTTATACAAATCATCCATTGTAATCTTGCTACATCCAGGATAAATCATTGTTGTAGGTTCCAATAATTTTGCTCCAGATCCTTTGTATTCAGACGAATAATCAGCAAAGGATTCAAACATACCTCTACCAGCCAAAATATTCATACCATATACGTAAATAATAGATAATAATAGAGCCAATTGAAGATCTTTATTACTCAAATATACAATTACAGTAATTAATGCTATTTTAACAAATGTATTTTGAAATAAATTACTCAAATATTGAGGTGGTGTAGGTGCAATTTGAGCAGCATAAAGTGCCAATGTAACTTTTACAAATGCCATAATATAAGGATTCGACATTGGATATTGAATTTGTTTTTCGATAAAATCACCGGCTTGTTTAACGTATTCCATATTTATATTATACATAAATAAAAAAAAAATAAGATTATTTTATATTTCGTTAATTAATCTTTCCTTAATTGCAATTTAAAAGTAATAGTATTTGTTTAATATATTATATAATTTTACTTTTAATTATTATGGAAACTATACAATATAGTTTAAAAGATAATATATCAATAGATATAAGATTCGCTTTAGAATGTAGTCGTAAAAAAAGAGGAGTTGTAGTTGATCCAAATAGTATTTTTGATAAACATTGTTTGGAATCGTATGGAGAAAAGACGTGTATTATATTCGAATTAGAAAATGATTTATATCAGTTAAGATATTTAAATCAAAATACTACAAAAAACATTAACAAAAATGATTTTTATATACAAATACCAGCATTAGTAGAATCTTTATACACAGTAGTCGTGGTTGAAAATATTAAAGACGTAAATAAAAAAGACGTAAGTAAAAAAGAAATTGTAGCAATACATTCTCCAAGTACTTTTTAACTAACTCCATTTGGGAGTAACTCCATTTGGGAGTAACTCCATTTGGGAGTTTAATTTAAAAACAATATAAATTAAATGTAAATTGTGAATAATGCCACACGATATGATCGATGAATATTTTGATATTTACAATCAAAGTATAAAACAATACGGTGAAAAAACTTGTGTATTATATGCTTGTGGTAGTTTTTACGAAGTGTATAAAATAGAAAACAATCGAGAGACTATTGGTAATGCGGATATTGTATCTGAAATTATTCGTTGTGATTTTTCAAACAAAAATAAATCCAAGAGATCAGAAGAAGGAAGTTCTAGGGGTTTTCCTGATTTCTGTGGTTTTGGAACAGCATATTTACCAAAATATTTACCACCTCTTTTAGAAAACAATTACACTGTTGTTATAGTAGATCAATTAGAACAAGGTAGTGAAAAACGAGGTAAATTAGTCAAGAGAGGTGTTGTTGCAGTTCATTCACCTTGTTTAAAAGGTTGTGATTTAGAAACTTTTAATGATACAGATTCGTATTTATTAGGAGTGTCTTTAGAAATCATTTTACCAAAATCAAAAAATTTAGACAATGTTGTTATTTATTCTGTCTGTTCTGTAAATAATACAACAAATAAAATTGAAATTACAGAAAATATAATACAACTTAAGGAAAATGAATTTAGAAATGCTTTAGAAGATTTGGGCAAAGTTTTATCACGATATAATACTAAATCATTAAGACTATTCTATTTATCTGATTTTACTGAATCTGATATTTATTCACGAGCATTGGTAAAATATTTAGACGAACAATCATCTATTAACAATTATATTTATAAGATTGATCATATACAAAAAGATTCAAACATTTATATAGATTATTGTAAAAGACAATACAAGAATGAATATTTCAAACGTATTTATAAACATATAGATTTTGGCTTGGTAGATCCATTAGAATATTTGAATTTACACGATAAAGACATTTCCAGTTTAAATTTTATGTTTGTTTTAGATTTTATAGCAAAACACGATTTAAAATATGTTAATAACTTACAATTACCTATTATCATAAACGAAACATCAAATTTGGTACTTGAACTAAATACATTACAACAATTAAATTTGTTACCGAATAGTTCAGTTACAACAAATAAGATCACTAGTGTTTTTGATGTAATAAATCATACTTGTACGGCTATTGGTAAACGTTATCTTAAAAACCTATTGACTAAACCATTTAGAAATAAAGATATTATACAATTTAGATATGATTTAAGCAATCGAATACAACATTTCGATGAAAATAAACTTAAAGAGCTCGAAAAACTTTTATCTACATGTATAGATTTTGATAGGTTACATAGAAAAATGGGTTTAGAGGCGTTGCATCCTTATGAATTTGAAAAACTTGACTTGAATTATACTAAAATTATGAATCTATTTGATTTTATAAAAATGGATGATACATTAAGTAAATTGATTCCAGATAATATTGTATTAAAATCATTTGTAGAATATATAACAGACTATAAAAAGACATTTAATTTACAGGATATGAAACGTATTGGGTTAAATACAACAAGAGAAGATTTTGTTAGTTTTTTTAATGTAGGTATCTTTTCTGATCTAGATAAAATCCAATCAGATATTATTATTATAGAAACAGATATTGAAAAATTAAGAAAAAAATTAGATAATGTTATAAATGACAATAATTCACAAACACAAATGGTAAAATTAGGGTTTACTGAAAATGACGGATACTATTTTACTTGTACAAAAATCAGATATCAAAAATTAGCAAAAGAATGTAAGGATACTACTTTTAATTCAAGACAAACTAGTAATATGTGCAAATTTTCAAATGACGATTTGACAAAATTATCAAATTCATTAATTAATACAAGAGAATTACTTTTGAAAAAAGTTAAATTACATTACATTTCAAAATTACAAGAATATTATCACAAATATAACAGTGTCTTTACAAGTCTCTCTCGATTTATAGAAACCTTGGATGTTGTTTTTAGTAATGTAAAATGTTCTAAGAAATATAATTATTGTGAACCAAATATTGTAAGTGGTAATGAATCTTGTTTACAATCTAAACAGATGAGACATCCTATTATAGAATTAATTAATAATGACACTGAATATGTACCCAATGATGTCGTACTAAACAATGATAGTCTTGGTATGTTAGTTTATGGTTTAAATAGTTCTGGTAAATCAAGTTTATTAAGATCCGTTGGTGTATGTGTTATTTTAGCACAATGTGGATTATATGTACCTTGTAAGAGTTTCAGTTTCACACCATTTCATACCATAATTTCTCAAGTTGATTTGTCAGATAATTTATTTGCAAATAAAAGTAGTTTTACAAGTGAAATGTGTGGATTAAAAAGAATTTTAACGTGTACTGGTCCAAATACATTAGTTTTATCTGACGAATTATGCAGAGGAACAGAAGTAAATAGTAGTTGTGCTATTGTAGCAACTACATTATTACATCTAGTAGAAAATAAATCAAAATTCTTTTTTACAACTCATTTACATAATCTTACACAAATCGAAGATATATCGAATGAAAAGAAGATAAATATATGTCATTTAAAAGTAGAAACAAAGGATGACACAATAATTTTTGAAAGAACTCTTACTCCTGGATCTGGTAGTGAATTATATGGTCTAGAAGTTTGTAAATCAATTATTCAAAATTCAGATTTTATAGATCGTGCATTTAAAATTAGAAACGATGTAGTTTCAAACAAAACACGAGTTATAGATACTGGAAGAAGTAGATATAACAAAAAGAAAATTACAGATCATTGTCAGGTATGTGGTCATAAACCTAAACGAGGAGAAATACCACTTGATACACACCATATAAATGAACAAAAAGATTGTGATGAACGCGGTTTTGTTAACGATAAACATTTTCATAAAAATAAGTTATATAATTTAGTAAGTTTATGTAAAAACTGTCATCAAAAAATAGACACAGAAGAACTTGTTATAAGAGGATACAAATCAAGTACATCAGGAACATTTTTAGATTACACCTTGAATTAAATATAATTATTTTATTTAATAATAACAAATGCCTAGACAATCACCATCAGACTCGGCAACTTTGTATAAAATAGGCACAACTAAAATTGGTAATGATGGTAATTTATACAAAGTAATTATGACAGTTAATAATAAACATCGCTGGGTAAAAACAGATAAACCTTCAGTTAAAAGTTCAAGTAAACGTTCAGTTAAACGTTCAGTTAAACGTCCAAGTAAAAGTTCAGTTAAACGTCCAAGTAAACCTTCAGTTAAACGTTCAAGTAAAAAAACAGAAAAACGTTCAAGTAAACGTTCAGAAAAACGTTCAGTTAAACCTTCAAGTAAACGTTCAAGTAAACCAATAAAGATTCCAAAAAATAAAGAATCATTACAAAATATAACAAGTATTGAATACCAAGCATTTTCCGGTCATAAACATGAGTTGCCGGATATTTCTGTTGAATTTAAAAGTGGTAACGAAGTTATATGTGGTATTTATCCTGGTAGAAATAAAATTGATGTTGATTCAGACAATAAATATTTAAATAAATTTTTTTCACCACTTAAAAAATTAAAAAAAGAGTCAACGTTTGAGGAAGAAACTAATAAATTATTAAAGAAATTACTTTTAGATGATGGTAAATATATGATAAATTTAACTTTAATGAGTATTTATATGGATGACGAATATAATTTTATACCTATCCCAAGTAGTGTTATAACATTAGAATTAAATCACGTGACTTGTTTAAATAACGCATTATCACTAGAAGATATAATGAATGTTCAACATTTAATTATAGATAATGAAGAGATAAAAGGTGTAGATCTTTTAGAAATATATAATAGTATATATGAAAGAACAAGAAGGTTTAAAAAAAAATAGACTCAAGTACACCAATTTAATATAATTATTTTATTTAATAATAAATAATTATACACCCAATAAGCACTATATATTAGTTTTTGAAAGAACAAATGAAAATATCACACGAATTACAAAAAATGCAAGAGACTACATTAAAACATTATAAATCACATTTTTATTATCTTACATAAACTAATAAAAATTTTAAAATTCATTAAATACTGTACAACTTAGAATTTCTTTAAAAATAGCTTTAAGTACATTTACACTCATACTATTTCCTATTTGTTTATACATTTGAGAATTACTAACAACTTGTTTAAAACCAGTAGTGAATCCTTGTAATAGTAAACATTCTTGAGGTAAAAGTGGTCTATTATAAGTACTAAGATATGTTTTAGAACACTGTGTTGTTAATGTTGGACAAAGATTTATTAATGGATAGTAATAGTTTATACTTAAAAGTATGTACCCTTTTTGATAATTAATTTTTTTAAGATTATTTAACAGAGATTTGTTTGTTATAATACTAGGTTCATAAATAGTTTTATCAATTATAAAATCATCTAATTGCTTCATCTGTATAGGATCAGGTTTAACAAAGTCTTTAATTTGAATATCCTTTTTAATTCCTATTATATAAATCCTTTCACGATTTTGTGGTATACCATAATCTTTTGTATTATAAATATCCCAATAAATATTATAAATAGACTCTCCTATTTCATCTACATTTTTATACAATGCATCAAGTAAATAATTAAAAGGTTTACCATTTTCAATATATTTAAAGTTTTTTACATTTTCTAACACAAATATTAGAGGTTGTTTCTTTTTAATAACGTCTATACAATGCATCATTATGTTACTTCTAGGATCTTGAGTCCCTAATTTTTTACCCATAAGACTAAAACTCTGACATGGAAACCCACATACGTACATGTCAATATCTGGAAGTTGAGAGTGATCACGTGTGGTTATATCTTCGTATAAAATTTCAGGTTTATGATTAGCTAAAATACTTGTACGAGCGAATTTGTTTATTTCACAAGACCACATGTGTTTAAATGGAATACCCAATTGTTTAAGTGCTTCAATTGGTGCTTCGATACCAGAACAGTCTGTTCCTATACTAATCATATTACGATTATTATATAAACTTTTTTAAATATTAAACTTTATTAATTCTAATAAAATTCAATAAAAATAACTTTACATAATAACATCTTAGATGAATTTACCCCAAAAATTATGGAAGATTTTGTGTGCGATGTTACATTATTGTACAACACTTTTTCATTCGTTCCATTGATAGAGATAGTGGACTAGATTTAGGAACTTTACCCCATAATGCCGGTGTATTTATAGGTTCCCAAGTTACTATAGATGTATGGGCTTGTATGCATTTATATACAACATTATTATACGTAACTAATTGATTAACACTATATGATTTATTAGGTTCCCAGTTTGGTATCTGTGACGGATCTGTTGGAGTAGATATAGTAACTTTACCCCACAATGCCGGTGTATTTATAGGTTCCCAGGTTACAATAGATGTATGGGCTTGTATACATTTATATACAACATTATTATACCTAATTAATTGATTAACACTATATGATTTATTAGGTTGCCAGTTTGGTATTTGTGACAGATCTGGTGTTGGTGTAGGTGTAGGCGTTGGTGTTGGTGTAGGTGTTGGTATTGGTGTTGGTGTTGGTGTAGGCGTTGGTGTTGGTGTAGGCGTAGGTGTAGGTGTAGGCGTTGGTGTTGGTGTTGGTGTTGGTGTTGGTGTTGGTGTTGGTGTTGGTGTTGGTGTTGGTGTAGGCGTAGGTTGAGAATTTAATATAGTTGATGCTGTATTAATGATATTCAAACTGGAAGGGCTTCCTTGTTTTTGATAACTCCATACAAATAATCCATTAGATGGGTTTGAATCGGTTAACATAAATGTAGAATATGATTTTATTTCATTCAAGGTAATTACATGTCCACCCCAAGATTCTTGTGGTACTTCGGCGCCCATAAGCAATGGTCCATTGTAATATGAACGATAAGCTTTAAAAGCATCAATTGGATTAAACGTATTTCCTGCATCATATGTCATAATACATATAAAATCTAATTTATTTCCATCTGATTTTAATCCAGGTATGCTCATACCTGTATATTGACCAGATGGTTGTGAATTAACGAATGCTCCCTGACCATAAGCTCCTACGGAAAATGCAGCCATAGATAAAAGACCAGTTGGATTTTTAGTTCGTAATATATTTATTATACCACCAAGCTGACTTGATTTGGATGCTCCAATTGTTGGTTCCCAATCTATATCAATACCATCAACTCCTAAATCAGTTGCCAAGTCTACGATATTAGTTGGGTTGAATGTATCAAATTGATAGGACGCACCACCTACACTTAACATAACAATCATTCCCTTTGATTTCAAAATACTTATGGCTTGCTTAACAACTGAAAAACTAGATGTAAAATCTAAACCTGATCCTATAAAATTCATAGAACCCTTTATATATGTACATGCTGGAGTAGCAAAAGCTAAAAAAACAAGATTTATAGGTGGTTGAATATTTGCTAAATCCATAGAATTAGCATTAGTTGTAAAAGACGAAGACCAAGATTCGAAATAAACTCCCAAAGGGCGTTTTCCTTTTAATTTTTGAACAAAAGACATTTTTTTTATCTAATATTAATAAATAAAAAAAATTTTTGAATATAATAGTTAATTAGTTTTTAATAGTTTTTTCATTTATTTTGGATTATACTTTAAACGCAAGCTGAACAAAGGCAAATTGATATTATTTTATTACCATTTATGATTCTTATACAAGTCAAATAATGTATTTTCAAATTCATCAGTGAATCCATTGTAATCACAAATTGGTCCTTTTACAAATGAATTTCTTACACGTTGTTTTAAACCAACCAAGCTATTGTAATTATTTGCAAACCAAACAGCTTTTTGAATGTATTCTTCTTGTGAATAAGCAACATACTCATCTAGACCACAATTTTTCATTAAACTTGTTGTAACATTTTGTGAATGATAATGTCTTACATTGTCAAATAATGTCAAAATAGGAACACCCATCATCAAACTTTCACAACTTGTTGTTGTACCAGAATATGGGAAAGTATCAACCGCAATATCCATCTTATTATAATCAGGTAAATGTTCACTATACGTATCAGAATATGGTAAAATAATTACACGTTCCAAAACAGATTTATCCTTGAATGTATCCAAAAACTTTTGTCTCAATTTTGGTGTCAAGAATTCCTTTGTCTTGATCGCAAGTCTAGCAGTAGGTGCTCTTTGTAAAATCTTCTCCCAAACACCAATTACCATATCATTAACTTTATTAAATCTATTAAATGTACCAAATGTAACATATCCATTCTTAACACACGGTTGTTCATTTACAATCTCTGGGATATTATCAATTCCCATACTTGGAGTATATGCCAAGAAACATCGTTTCATAAACACTAATCGTTCCTGATAATATTTCTGACTATGTTCACTATCACAAATCTTGTCTGTAATTCTATAATCCATCGATTTAATACCACTCGAATTTGGATATCCACAATAACTAATTTGAATAGGAGCTGGTTTCAATACAAATGTATCTAAACGATTATCACCCGTATGAGCAGACATATCGAATAAAATATCAATATTATCTTGTTGAATTTTCTTTTTCAAATCTTCATTTGACATATTCTTAACAACCACCCAATTACATTTTGGAAACATATCTTCCAATTTTACAACTTTTACAGAATAACATGTCACATTGAACAAATCATAATTAAGATGTCTCAAAATACTATGTAAGAAATAACTAACAGGATGACAAATGAAATCACCAGAAACAAAACCTATATTCAATTTTGTCTTTGTTTTAACCAAATCTACTTTACTTTCAGCTTTTACAATCTCGTTTTTAATTTTATAATCTGGACAAGATACCTTGTAATCATCAATCACAACTGGATATATCTTATTAATAGCTTTATGAATTCTAGCTATATACATAGGATCCTCTATCAAATGTGATATATAATTAGAATCCAATAACTTGTTTTGATATGCAAGTGATAAACGTGGTTTATATTTCAATGCCCTGTTATATCCATCAATAGCACCAACAAAATCACATTCATAACATTTAGCCAAACCCATATTCATATACATACTCGCAATCAACATTTCTTTGTCAACTGAAATATGTGCATTTTTATAATTTTCAATTCCACGCATATAATGTTCAATTGCTTTTTCTGTAAGTCTTTGTTCTGTATATACAACACCAATTTGATTATTCACATCTGGATCATTTGGATCCATTTCAAATGCCAAATTAAAGAAATATAATGCTGTCTCTCTATCTTGAATTGTAAAATACACACTACCCAAACCATTTAAACATTTAATCTTGAATTGCTTCAAAATACCAATCTCATTTTTATCTTTAGCAAGTCTTATCTGCAAATCAATAATACCATTTGCTAATTTATAATGATACACACTACTATCCAATTTGTTAGCTCTATGATACATAAAACCAAAATTATAATGCAACTGATAATCACATGGATCTATCACTAAAACTTGATTTAACAATCTCAAATTCTCTTCAGCATTGGGGCTAAACACTGTCAAATACAAGAATATAATTTTAAACATTTCCATGGAACGTCTATTAAAAGGCTCCAAATTCAATACTTTCTTCAAATGAGCTATAGCCATATATAATGTATTAAGTTCAACCTGATTAAATCCATCTTTTCTATTCATATGTAATCCAACAGTTCTAATTAACAATTCTGCACTAATATAATACGTATTTACAATCTCTTTTTTATGCCTATATGATACAAATGGATTTAATTCATCTAAGAATTTTATACAATTCTTTGATATTTGAATACATTGTAAATATTTTTCATTGTCTGTACGATTTTCTTTTACTAATATAGTTTGAGCTTCATTATAAAGTTGATCTAACTTATTAAATTCATCCAAAAAAGATTCTATAGAAGTAAGTGGTTCTGTAGTATTCATTTTCTTTTATTAAATCGCAAAGTTTTAAATTACTATTTTTTAACGTAGATTAAAAAATTATATCATCGAGAAAATATATTTACACCAAATTTATTCAAGTTTTAACTTCAAATAACTAGCTATTTTAGGGTATTGTGTAGGATCAGTTAAATATTTAACTGGTACATCATTTGCAACTAATATAGCAGCAAATTGATCTATACCACCAAAAAAATCGACCATTTGTTCAGGTGTAACATTTTTATAAATTGGCATAATGTCTTTTTCCTGCATAGATTCAAAATTAGTAAAGGATTCCTTTTTTGTTTTTGTAAGTAAAAAGTAAAAAACAAATACGATTGTTATGATTGTTATCAAAATAATATATTTATACATTAATATATATTATTTACTATATAAATTATTTATTTCAAATTAAATCACAATTACGAGCATTAGTAACATACTTAATATTATAATACAAAAAACACACGCAATCCACGAAAATGCAGGTACATTTCCTAGACCTCCTAAACCCATACTTTTGAATGTTTCTGGTATTACATCACCAACAATATCACCTACTACACCTCCTGCTACACCACCAACTGTAGTAGTAACAGGTTTAGTAAGATCAGTGATAGTTTGCGTTGTTTGATTAGAAACACTAGTATAACATTTCATAATTCCATAATTGCCTTCTTTTGAAATCGTCTTGTCAATTCTAAGTGACCCTCCTCTCAAAGGTTGAATGGGATATTCACCATCGATATGTGGATTAGAATTTGAACTACTGATCATTATACTATCTCTTTTCGTAAACATATCTTCAGGTGTATAAGTGATAATTGTTTTCGAAGGATCTGTACTATCTTTTTTAATAGAAATGATAGTATAATCTGTTTTATTTATTTTTTCAGATGTTATAGCAGCAGCTGCAGCAATAGCACCTAGCGTCGTCGCACCTATAATAAAACCATAGTTATTAGAGATAAATTTTTTAAATTTACTTGGATCTGTTGATACTTCAGAAATACCGTCCATAAGTTTTTTTACATTCTTGTTATCAATTTTTTTAGTTACATCACCAGCAGTATCAGCAACATTATCAATTTTACTATAAGCCGGTGGTAGATCTAATTTTTTACTTACATCACCACCAGTATCACCTACCTTTTTAATTGTCTTTTTACCCATTTTAGATAATTTATCACCAGCAACATCCAGCTTTTTAGATAATTTACCACCACTATCACCTATACTTTTACCTATCTTTTCAAAACCTCCAATTGTCTTTTTAAGAAGAAGTCTTCCTGTACCTGCTTTAGGAAATGTTGCATGTTCTATATAATGTTCTACAATAGGAAACACGTGCATTATATATAATTACGATACAAAATAATATTTTATACAAAATAATATTTTATACAAAATAATATTTTATACAAAAAATACAAGAGCCTAAGCTTATTTTATACAAAAAAAATTTATACGAAAAATAAAAGCATTGAACTACATATAATAAGGATGAGAATCACACTGATGCTAACGAGCAATTGCCAATTAAACTTTACCCAAGTTACATATTTCTTATAAGGTGTAGAAGGTGTATAATTCTTTAAATCAATTGTTTTAGAAAATTTTTTGCCATAACCACGTTTTTTTGCGGCGGCTGCTGCAATTAATAAAACAATGTTTTGAGTTGTTCCAGAATATAGATTAATATTATCATATAAAGGATTCAAAGCAATTCGCATATTTCTTTGTAATAAATTTATTTCACTATACAGATTTTCTTCTTTAACAACATCTTCTGATGAAATCAAACCATTATTTTCATAATATTCTTTTTTTAGTCTATAATATTCATCTATTTCTTCATCAGTAGAAGGCATTACACTTGGTTTAATTTCCAATGGATAATCAGACCCAGTTTCTAAAAATTGTTTACGGATACTAAGATCAATCGTTTCCTTCATTTGTGCTAAATCCTTATTATAGTATGATTGAAACGGGTTCCAAAGAATATCTAACAATGCAAATGTTGCTTGAATAATCGCAACAGCCACTCCTACAGGTCCTGCTGCTGAAGAAGCAGACATTTTAGCACCAAGAGATACTAGTGCCTTGGATCCCGTCTGAATTGCAACTTTTTCTGCAACTTCTTCTGCAATTCCTTGTGCAACATCTTTAATTACAGTCGGAGCATCTCCACCCATACCTGCACTCATACCTGCACTTGCACCTACGCCCACAACTTCATCAGCGTATTTACCATATTTCTTTCCAGTCTTTAATATAGTCTTTAAAACTGACGTCATTACTAAATATAAATATATTTTTTTTATAAAATTTATAAAAAATATAATAAATTAATTAATATGTAATTTTTCTACCTTTACTAGCATCATCTACTAAACAAGCTGCTTCAGTTAAAGCACGGGTAGCACTAGCACAAGTAAGAGCTCTTCCCGCAGTAGCACCCAATAAAAACTCATAAGTCCAAGAATCTGGAGGTTGAAAACAATCACCGTTACAATAAGCTAAACATTTACTATAACAATATTTTCTATTTACCTTACAAGACCCATCAGTTATATCATAATCCAAACCCTCTTTTTCACATGTCTCTCTAAAATATTCATTACCTATTATACAAATACCATTTCTCGTAATTTCCTCCTGTGACTGCGAAACTGAACTTTGCCCCATTTGTTTACTTAACGACTGCTGTTGATTACCTATTAAATTGATGTCGTTTTCAGCGGAAATTTTTGCATCTTTACTATCTTTATCTCTCCATTCGTAATACGCTGGTGAGTCATTCTCTTTGGTAGGATATACTGACATTTTTTTACATGTTTCTTCTGTATGTTTACAATCATATGTAAACTCGTCACCTAGTTCAACCCAAGAATACCCTTTTGATTCACACATCTTCTTAATAGCATATTTCGTAGCCCTTTTATGATCTAATTCATTTGCAACTCTTAAATTCATATAATCTTCTTTCTTAAAAAAATTACCAAAGCGTAAAAACAAATACAATAACAATAACAATAATAATATATAATATACCATTCTATATATAAATAAGATAAATAATATTTTTACTATTATAAATAAGATAAATTATATTTTTACTATTATAAATAAGATAAATTATATTTTTATTAAAGCAATATAAAATACGCCTCTTATTTTATGTTGTTAATTTTTAGCAACTACTAAACTCAAACTACTACTACATAATAATAAAAATAGTATTAATACAACAACAGCAATAATAATAGTCGTTGAATCGGTTAATTTAAGTTTAGTTGAATCTTGGGGCGAAGGTGTTTGTTCATCATCGGTCTCTTCACTTGTCTCTTCACTTAATGTTGTATTTGGTGTTGTATTTTGTGGTAAATTAAGAACATCAGCCAATGCTGTTTTTGTAAATTGGAATTGTTTTTCTGATTGTTTCCTTGCAGCATCCGCTTGTTTTTGTGATTCTTTTGTAAGTTTAGCATTACTTATACCAGTTGGAGTACAATCTTCTTCTTCTATTAAATCATATAATTCACAGTCTGCTTTTAAAGATTCTATACCTGATGTAGTACAATTGTAATCTCCTATAGGAAGTCCTTGTTCGCTTAACATGCCATATTTTTGACATTGTGTTTTTATGTTCGTAATTTTGGCAGCTGAACAACCTGTTGTTATTCCATATTTTTCGCAACCTTGTATTGTATTTAATTTTGTACAAGCTGTACTGTTACTACTACACCAATTTATACATTTATCTCCTTTTGCATTTGCATCACTAGAATTACAATATTCTCCCATTAATGTATTAAATGTTGTTGAATCAGCGTTCGCTAAAGCTATACACCTCTCATCCGTTACGATTTTATCGCCATCGCCACAAAAACTAGTTATTTTGGTTTTACATTCTGCATTTGTAGGGCTTCTATATTTCGGATCACACGTGTGATCACCTTCTATTTTATGAGCACCTGGGTTTTTTATATTATTAAGACAACAACCTAATATGTCACCTTTATAACTTTTTCTCTTTATTTTACCTCTACGTCCACCTCTTCCGCCAGCCCCTGCATTAAAACACTCCTCCCCCCAATTATTTGAACACGTCCAACACTCACTACCTAGATTACTATCCCACTCAAATTCACCATTTAATGGATATCGAAATCCAGCGTTCCATAAATCACCTGTCGTGTTACCTGGAAACCCTCCACAACCTGTAGTCTGTTCTTTAGATGCGTCAACGGCTGTATCAGCTAAATCTGCTAAAGAAAGCGATGTTGGTTTTACTGAATAAAAACTCATCAATATATGATATATAATATAATATATAAAAAAAATGTAAATATATATAAAATTATAAAATATTATTTTTCTAATTTTACATAATACTTTCTAATCTCTTTACCTCGAGCTGTTTTTGCCAACATACACAAATTCTTATTTTAAATAATATTTTTAACGACTGTATTTTAAACGAAACGTATTTAAAAACAAACTGAATATAATACAAAGTAGTATATCATTATGGAAGGTAACGAAGACGAAACAACACGTCTAAAACGTCTAAGAAATCGAGTAAAAACACTTCAAAAAAAACCACAACCAGAACAACGTACACCAGAATGGTTTGCTGCTAGACATACTCGTGTAACAGCAAGTGAAGCTGCTAGTTGTTTATTCAAATCACAACGAATGTGTGAAGAATATGTTAACGCATTCGGTATTAAAAATTTCAAATACAAAGACACTGAACCACTTAATCATTACGAAACTAAAGAGGATTACATTATAAAAAAATGTTCAGCGTTTTATGGGAAAAATGTATTTAAAGACTCGATTTATACATTATGGGGGAAAAAATATGAAGAAGTTGCTAATAGATTGTATTGTCAATTAAACAACACAACCGTTATAGAATTTGGTTTGTTAGCACATCCTCGTTTGAAATGGTTAGCTGCAAGTCCTGATGGTATTACCCCTGATGGAATTATGTTAGAAATAAAATGTCCAAAAAGCCGTAAAATAGATGAAACACAGGTTCCAATACATTATTGGGTCCAGACTCAGATACAACTGGAGACTACAGACCTAGATTTTTGTGATTTTTTTGAATGTGAAATAGAGGAAATAGGATCAGAACAAGAATTTATTGATAAAAATACAGTAGATAAACAAGCAAAAGGTATTGTTTTACAAATTGCAAATAGTGGTCCTGATCCTAAATTCATTTATCCACCTTTAGAAATAATCGAAACACAACAATACATCGATTGGAAAAATGAAAATTTAAAAAAAGACAACACATTAACACCTACTTATTATTTAATTACAAAATATAATAATCAAAGAGTTGCAAGAAGTAAAAAGTGGTTTGCAACTATAAGAGACGACATTAAAAAAACATGGGAAATAATTATACATCTTCAAGAAGAAAAAGAATATTTCGAAAAATATAAAGAATCAATCCATAGATTAAAAAGTAAAGCGTTTTATGAAAAATACGAAACTACTAACTGTGATATTAACGATAATATTTCCACATTTGTATTAGATGGAGCAGAATCGGATATAGATGCAGATTTAAAAAAAGAATCATCTGAAGATACACACATTGATGAAAATGAAGTAATTTGTTTAATTGATTAAAGTTATTATTAAATTATTTTTATATATATTATTATATATAGAAATGAATGAATCCAAACCTAGATTTTATATGAACCCTATAACTGGAAGAATGATAAAATCTCGTGCTAAAACATTTCAAAATCTAAAATCATTAGGATATCAAATAGATAAACATAAATGTCTATATGATGTAAAAACAGCTAAAAAATGTTTAGAAAGAATTTTACATTTATATCCAAATATAGTATATCCTTCATCTAATTTTATAAATATACCTAAAACTTTTAAACACGGACATATACGAGCATTTATTAAACACAATAATAAAATAATAGGATATATTGACAAATATGGTAAAAAGTATAAATTATATAAACCTATTTACACAACGAGAAAATTACCTATAGTCGAAGATCCATCCGATTCATTATATTCAGTATTAAACAAAATTGATAAAATCTCTGAAAAAGATCAACGTTTAGTAGAAAAACAGATAAAGAAATCAAAAATGTTTGGAAATGACGATAATATAACTATTTTATTTAACCCATTACAAAACGATTTTATTCCTATAAAATCAAAACTACACGCACAAGAAAAACAAGAAATTATAAATACAATAAATAGTCAATTGACCCCTAAAGAATTACCACCAATCACATTAAAGCTTAACATAGCCGGTATCATAAAAGACCACGATAAAATATTAGGTATAGTTAACACTAATAACGAAATAAAACTTTTTCACACACCAATAAAAATAATCGATTTACACCCCACACTTCAAATACAAGGACCACAAGGACCACAAGGCGAACGAGGTGAACGAGGCGAAACTGGACCACAAGGCGAAACTGGACCACAAGGCGAACGAGGTGAACGAGGCGAAACTGGACCACAAGGCGAACAAGGTGAACGAGGCGAAACTGGACCACAAGGCGAACGAGGTGAAACTGGACCACAAGGCGAACGAGGTGAACCTGAAGTAACCGAACCTGAAACTACTATAAGCGAACCTGAAGTAACCGAACCTGAAACTACTATAACCGAACCTGAAGTAACTGAACCTGAAACTACTATAAGCGAACCTGAAGTAACTGAACCTGAAGTAACCGAACCTGAAACTACTATAAGCGAACCTGAAGTAACTGAACCTGAAGTAACCGAACCTGAAACTACTATAACTGAACCTGAAACTACTATAACTGAACCTGAAGTAACTGAACCTGAAACTACTATAAGTGAACCTGAAGTAACTGAACCTGAAGTAACTGAACCTGAAGTAACTGAACCTGAAACTACTATAACTGAACCTGAAGTAACTGAACCTGAAGTAACTGAACCTGAAACTATTATAAGCGAACCTGAAACTACTATAAGTGAACCTGAAACTACTATAAGCGAACCTGAAACTACTATAACTGAACCTGAAACTATTATAAGCGAACCTGAAACTACTATAAGTGAACCTGAAACTACTATAAGCGAACCTGAACCTACTGTAACTGAAGTAACCGAACCTGAAGTAACTGAACCTGAAGTAACTGAACCTACTGTAACTGAAGTAACCGAACCTACTGTAACTGAAGTAACCGAACCTACTGTAACTGAAGTAACCGAACCTACTGTAACTGAAGTAACCGAACCTACTGTAACTGAAGTAACCGAACCTGAAGTAACTGAACCTACTGTAACTGAACCTACTGTAACTGAAGTAACCGAACCTGAAGTAACTGAACCTACTGTAACTGAACCTACTGTAACTGAAGTAACCGAACCTACTGTAACTGAAGTAACTGAAGTAACTGAACCTACTGTAACTGAACCTGAAATAACTATAACTGAACCTGAACCTACTGTAAGTGAACCTGAAATAAGTATAAGTGATGTAAGCGAAGTTGAAGTAAGCGAAGTAACTGAACCTGAAGTAAGCGAAGTAACTGAACCTGAACCTACTGAAACTGAAGTAACTGAACCTACTGAAACTGAAGTAACTGAACCTACTGAAGTAACTGAAACGATTGAACCTACTGTAACTGAAACGATTGAACCTACTGTAACTGAACCTACTGTAACTGAAACGATTGAACCTACTGTAACTGAAGTAACTGAAACTGAAGTAAGCGAACCTGAAACTACTGAACCTACTGTAAGTGAACCTACTGTAACTGAAACGATTGAACCTACTGTAACTGAAACGACTGAACCTACTGTAAGCGAACCTGAAACTACTACTGAACCTACTGTAACTGAACCTACTGTAACTGAACCTACTGTAACTGAAACGATTGAACCTACTGTAAGTGAACCTGAAACTACTGAAGTAACTGAAACTGAAGTAACTGAAACTGAAGTAAGCGAACCTGAAACTGAAGTAACTGAAACTGAAGTAAGCGAACCTGAAACTGAAGTAAGCGAACCTGAAACTGAAGTAAGCGAACCTGAAACTGAAGTAAGCGAACCTGAAACTGAAGTAAGCGAACCTGAAACTGAAGTAAGCGAACCTACTGTAAGTGAACC